>Ga0247736_10000027_pt1 | contig 150130 bp, 126 predicted proteins | sample UWRJL193509B2_FD_180935 | JGI IMG/M metagenome (GOLD analysis project Ga0247736, IMG submission 180935) | Plant litter microbial communities from Arlington Agricultural Research Station in Wisconsin, United States - UWRJ-L193-509B-2 | ecosystem: Environmental > Terrestrial > Plant litter >...
AATGTAAACACAAAACAGGAATAAAAACTATCATTGTAAACAATAGTCAGTAAAACAAAAATTCACAGTAAACACTAATCAGTAATTTACTTTTTTACTGTAAACTAAGCTCAGTATAAGACAGGGAAGGATTTCGAGGTTTTGTTTACAAGGATTCCTCCGAAGGTTATGTAGCGGCATATTCCTATTTGTGCAAACATGCCCTGGAGGGCGAAAAACCTAATCGTACGATTAACCCGGCATTGATGCAGGTTAGTTATGGTTCACTTCCACTGCCAGGAAACATTGCTGTTGAACAAATTTCTTCCGAGGCTTTAAAATTCACCTGGGATAAGGAGTATGTGCGGGATGGATCACACCCACAGGATCAGGTGATGCTTCTTGCATACGAGAGCGAGCGGAACAAAGTTGCCCTTAAAGTATTAGGACAATTTCGTGATGTTGGAGAAGATTATATACGGATGGATTCACAATGCAAAGGCTATAAGTTGCACATTTATGTGGCATTTTTAGCAGCTGACCGGTCGAGGAGATCACACAGTGTTTATCTGGGCCCTATCACCATCGTATAATTTAACTTTAAAACGAAAACCCAATTTTTATGCCGATCCCAGACCTTAGAGGGTCAATAGTTCTTTGCTATTGATCCTTTTCTTTTGGAATTGTTTGGAAACCTGTAGAAACTGTAACCGCAGCTAGGTTATTGGTGTTTGGTTCAAGGATTATTTTTAGAGGTTGGCTGTTTGAGGTATTAAATGATACTTCAACGGTTTGGTAGCCGACATACGATACAGTGATTTTACCTGTTGATTTAGCTGGCACAATCATAAAGTATCCATTTTCATTAGTTTGAATTGTTGCAGTGCTAAGGTCTATTTTTAAAGTAGCACCACTCAATGGTTTATTATCTACTGCAGAGATAACGGTTCCTGTAATTGTAGGTCTGCCCTGTCCATTTACATGTTTGGCGAACAGAAAAAACAACAAAAGGAAGCTGGTCTGTATTGGAAAGTTTAGTTTTTTGTGCCTGATTTTTGGGTATACCTATTCCCTTAAGCTATTTCGTTGCTTTCATTTTTTGCGATATAAAAATGTTTATTGCTTTGGTTAGTAGGTTGAGATAGGTAGTATGGTTTAGTAACGCAAAAGAACAAAGCGGCCGGAACATTAAATAACCAACCTAAATTAAACGGCCGCTTTGTTACCTGTCAATCAGGTGGTTTAATCAACTTGTCATTATTATGGACTATTTGTGTTTTCATTATATAGAATTTACCAGAACACTCTTGTTATAATTTTAGCTCAACAATACCTAAGCTGTAAAACTCATCAAGCATTTTTTCGACGGTGATACGTTCAAGCATTACTATCTCCTCTATCCATTTCAATAACTTTTTTAGATTTTCTTTATCACCAGCTACTGCCGTCTTTTGATAATCAATAGTGGAAACTCCTTTTTGATCATCCTGCAAAGCTTCTTTACGTACTGGTGCGCCCTGCTTATTAGATTTCCTGTTTTCTTTAATTATGTTTTTGGTTGGCGCATCCAATAAACCCAATACCATATTGATAAAAAAAACAGTATGATCCATTTGGATTTTAGACAGGCCAGACAGATCATTATTGTCTAGAATAGTTAATACTGTTTCATGAAATTCAGTGAAATGGGCATAAGTATACTTGGTATTACTTAGTACAATCACTAATTGCCCGCTTGCACTGACCTTATACTGACTTTGACCGGTTTGTTTATTCATTTCGTATTGCTTAAGTATTGTTGAGCACTGGAAGATTTAATGGAATGTTTTGTTCAGAAAAGGGCAAAGCATAGCCATAACGATTATAGAAATCGATTTTCCGTACATGCCGATGTCTGATTAATTCGTCATTGATAAGCTAATGACTTCAATACTAATGAGCAGCCCATTCAGGCCAAAATCAGATTGATGCTTTATTGATAAGTTTAATCCGGAGGATCAATAATTGAATGTAGGATCAGGCTTTGAGATGGATTCATTTTCTTTTTGCTTTACGGCATTGGAATAATGAATCTCAGGTAAGTTATCAAATAGCGATGAACTCAACCTGTACTCCCGGAAGCCTGTAGGAAGGCCATAAGCGCGTACAAGAGAGCCCATCGCTATCAGCAAAGATAGTGAATGGGCATCAACTCTTGTCCCTTGCGCTTAAGAAAGTTCCTACATTTTCCGAGCAAGATCCAAAACCCAGATGCCTGGATAATTGTCTGTATTTTTTGTGATTTTATCTTAACAAATAATTTTTATAATTCTTTCAATAGCTAATGTCGGGATTATAGTTTGTATATGCAAATTAAATATACATGTTTCTATAAGACTGCTAATTCCATTTATTAGTAAATGGCTAAGGAAATAAGAATTGCACCTGTTGAGCAGCACATCATAAACCAGGTGAGAAAAATCAGACAGCAGCTTAAAATTACAGCAGAAGATTTATCTCAGCAAGTCAGCCCCTCAAAAGACAAAAGTTTTATTGGAAACATAGAAAGTTCAGTAAAAGCTGCTACTTATACAGATCACAACTTAAATATTATTGCTGCAATTTTTTCTCAAAAAGCTAAACTGATTGGAGATTCGTCTGTAAAAAAAGAATATACTTTATATGACTTTTATCCGGAAGATTATTTAGATGATAAACCGATAGTAAAAACAGCATCTAAAATTATACATCCGGTCGGGAAGTCGCATGCGGTAACTGAACTTGCCCGACGCCGTTTTTTTGATCCCGGTAAAAGCAGTTCACAAACAACTGATGCGATTAATGAACTACTAGGTGAGAAATTTGAACAATCAGCCCTGATTTCTACATTAGCTTACGCTGTAAAAAAAGGTGAATTGATCAGGATAGATCTGAAAGATGGCGGAGTCCTTTATCAAACAGGAAATATAAAACCTTCAGCTGATCAATCCGGCACTCCATAAACATTAAACTTTATTTATTTCTGTAATGTTTATAATTTAGCACGATGAATGGAAGCAAATCACCCGTTCCTGTCTCTTCTATAGAGTTTGACAAAATATATCGGGTAATGGATAAGCGTATATCTCTGGGATACAGCGCCATTGAACTTTCTTTTTTGTTAGGATACCGTCTACAGTATGTACGCGACGTAGAAAACCCGGAAAAAACACTTCGATATACCACAAAGGATACAAATTACCTGATGAATATTTTCGATTGTAAATTACCGGAACTCATGTCCGGCAAAATTGATGAACCATTTTATCAGATCACTTTTAAAGTAAGTAAATATGCGGGCGGTATAACTTATCGTATATTTCTGGACTCCTTACAGGAACAACAGCTTTTGTTTCGGGAATTCACTACAGGTGCTGAAGATACTATCACTGCAAATACTACTGAAATAACTGAACTCACTCAATTTTTGAATTCACTCTTTCACAATGACTATTTTTCAGTTCCTAAAACAGCGCTAGAAATTTTTAAACTTTGCAAACTGGAAGTCGGAAATTTAATCAAGCCGCATAGCTTATTTACTGCCCTCAAAACATTTACATTCAGAAAAATGCTACCCAAGTTGATTCAAGAGAAAAATGAATCAGGCAGAATACTTTACAAGCGGGAAGGGTAGATATTATTAATAAATACATATCACCAAGTTATAAATGAGAAGTCAATGCCCATCAATATGATAAAACCTTTTGTAGTTAATATTGCCCAAACAATTCTGGATGACCTTAAATACAGATTGAGTCAGACCCGCTGGCCCGACGAACTATCCGGATCTGACTGGAATTACGGTGCCGACTTATCTTATATGAAAAAGTTGACAAATTACTGGCAGCATACTTTTGACTGGCGAAAAGTTGAAGCTGAGATCAATTCTTATCCGAACTATATGGCTGATATTGATGGGCACCAAATTCATTTTCTGCATATCAGAGGAAAAGGTAAACGGTCAGTGCCACTGATCATCACCCATGGCTGGCCCGGTTCATTTCTTGAAATGATGAAGCTGATACCTTTGTTAACTGAAAATCCTGATTTTTCTTTTGATCTGGTTATTCCATCTGTTCCGGGATTCGGCTTTTCTGGTAAAATTAACGAGCCTGGTTGCAATAGTGAGTTTGTTGCTGATATATGGCATCAGCTGATGCTGGAACTGGGGTATAAACAGTATGCTGTACAGGGAGGTGATATCGGTTCAGGAATCAGTACCTGGCTATCGTTAAAATACCCTTCCAATGTGATTGGTTTGCATCTTAATTATATCTCTGGTTCTTATCAACCTTATTTAGCAGAGGGCGAACAGCTTTCTGATGAAGTGTTAGCTTTTCGAAAAAACGCAGCAGAATGGTCTGGCAGGGAAGGTGCGTATGCTGATATGCATGCAACGAAACCATTGACAGCCGCCTACGGATTGAACGACTCTCCTGCCGGGCTATGTGCATGGATCGTTGAAAAGTTCAATGGCTGGAGTGATAATAATGGAGATATAGAGAACAGTTTTACCAAAGATGAGTTGCTTGCCAATGTTACTTTATATTGGATCACGCAAACTATCCATTCGTCTATGCGAATTTATAATGAAAACAGTAAGCATCCACTTGTATTCAAAAAGGATCAATATATAAAAGTACCAGTCGGTTTCGCCAAATTCCCAAAAGAACTGCCTACTCCGCCCCGTTCTTATATTGAAAAAGGTTTTAACATTCAGCACTGGACAACAATGCCGGCAGGCGGGCATTTTGCTGCGGCAGAGCAACCAGCGTTACTCGCAAAAGACCTGATAAAGTTCTTCTCAGAATTGGTTTAAAAGAGTGCTGAAACTGTTTCAAACCTTTAATGGCAAAATATTGTTTTCAGGATATATCTGAAACAACCGAGAGTTTGTTCAGTACTTTGAACTGATAAACCCTCTGTTTGTTTCATTTCTCCCTTACATAGCCGTAACACCAAATAGTAGGATTTATAAATCAGTAATATTGACATCTTGTAAGGAATTCAGCAACTCAGCTCCATAAGCAGAAGCAGGAGATTGGAACCCAGCTTGGTATGATCCGTTCAGGGCACGGCTAACCACTTCAACTGCCGAAGTAACCGTAGGCATATAACCGTCTGGCGTGTCTGCCATCGACCGCACTACTGTTCCGTCTTCGCCAGTTACCTCTATAAGGATTTTGCTTCGCACAGCATCAGTCCCTGAGACATGATGTCCTTCTTCAAATTTCAAAGCACCTTCTTCACCTGTTTCTGCACCAAGCACCATCGAGAAATATTCTTCAATATCAGGAATACCGGTTGATTTGAAACTCAGCACTACCCCACCCAAGGGCATTAAAGAAAAGTTCTCCGGACCATCACCAAGGTCAAATGCCGCAGCAGGTGCCTCTTCTATTTTTTTTATCTCCCCATTTTTTCTGACCAATAATCCAGCGCCGATAATATTAGAGCTGCTGGCTACAGATCCTGGTGTAAATCCGCCAGAATATTTAAAAGCCGCACGAAGAGCAACCGGATTTTTAACACGTTTAGCGGTATGTACAACTAATGGATCATAGGTCGCAAATAATCCTGCACCAGACATCAGCATAATACCTGCAGCTTTGGCAGCAGCATCTTTAGATTCGGCAAGACGATAAATATCAACTTCTGCGGTAATATCAACGTAATGTACTTTAAATTGAATGGCAGCATCCATTGCTTGGGGCGCAGTTTCACTAAATGGCCCGGCAATATTCAGCAAGGCTGTTTTACCTTCCAGGCTTTTTTTCCATCCGTCGAGATCATCTACCGAAAATACGTGGTAGGGAACATTCAGTTCAGCAGCCAGCGCTGCTAACCTTTCTTTACTTCTGCCTGCAATTTCAAAGTCGAGCCCCCTGCGTGCTGCTTCATGAACAATTAATGTACCTGTGTATCCAGTTGCTCCGTAGATCAACAATTTTCCTTCTGTAGTATTCTGTAAGTTATTCATTTTCTTCATTTTAAGATATTGTTATTTAAAAAGTCAATACGCTGTCTTTTAATTATTCTGAAATGATCGATTTAAACTGACCGCTAAAAAAAACTCCCCCTATCGACTGTAGAGCGGAAGACAGTGAGGTTGTTCGGCAAGTTAAAGTCCTCCATATAAAATTGGATAGCATAACACATTCTGTAATATTTGTTTCAAAATTAAAACCAATCATAGGATTCTACAGAGCATTAAGAGAATCCGAGTGTTTCATTTCATCAACAAACGTAAGGCATATTTAAAACAAACGTTTCAGATTAGTGTCATTTTAAAATTAGCACCACAACTAATATGAACAGTTCATCATTATGTATTTATCCTGAAAACTGGGAGATCAGATACCTGGCCATCTTTTTAATCCTGATCGGATCTTTATGAATAATGTAGGATTCGTGCCAACCTGTGAAAGTTCCCAGGATGAAATTGGCTATTGTTTCAGCATCTGTTTTTGTAACAATCTCTTTTTGATCAATGGCCTTCTGTATTAAATTCAACAAAAAACCTTGCGTAAAGTCATTATCTTCTTTAAGCAGGGCCATTACATCAGGGTCAGTTGCTGCCAATTCGAAAGTAGTTTTTATCGCCAGGCAATGGTTATCACTGTAAAGTATCGTGTTTACACAATCATTGATCATACCGATGATTGCTTTTAATGGCGACTTGATTTTTGACGAATGAGCTGAAGCTTCCTGCATTCTTCCATGCACATAGCTAGTAATACAACGCACAAAAAGCTGGTGTTTATCACCTATAGTATTGTAAAGACTGCTGCTGTTGATTTGCATGGCCTCGGTAAGGTCGCGCATGGAAGCACCATTATAACCCTTTTTCCAAAAAACCTCCATCGCTTTTTGAATTGCCTTTTCCTCATCAAACTCTACGTTCCTTGCCATATTTTGCTCCAAAGATAGCATTAATCTGAAATGTATGTTTTAGATTAATGTCATTTATTTGCTTCTCCAATTTATAATCAGGCCAAATGAGAACTATCTTTTTTCAGTCAATTTTTCCTTCGGTTGTAAAACCCATCTGAATACACAGCATAGCCAAAACCACATCCGCCACCGTTTTCTTCGGTATATTCTTCTACCTTAATACCCTGCCGGTAAAAATGAAAAGTTATCCGGCATGATTTACCTCCTTCATATAAATAGGTAGCTATGTTATTTTTAACAGATAGTGTATCATTCAAACTACCCGAATTGTAACTGGGTGCTCCGCGGCAGATAAACAAAGTCAGCACTACTTTTCCATTTGCCAGTTTTTTCACCTTTATATCGCCGAAATATCCTATTATCTCCTTTTTTCTATCAACAACCCTGTTTTTATAAACATAATTACCCTCTGGATTAACCTGATAATACGCATCATCATAATCGGAAGGTCCGCATTTCATCAATTCTGCAACCCGACTTTTCACAAAGCCCGCATTAGCATTATACATGATCATCTTGTCATCTTTTGATGCACCAGACAAGTTATCGCGCGTGCTGCCCGGACTGTTTTTTTTAACTACCAAAAAGGTTTTCTTAAAATAACTATCCCGTTTTGCCAGCCATTCCAGCTGCTCATCTTTAAGGTTTTCTTTTTGTTCTACAGTAGCTTTCCCCCTGATCCCGTTATAAACCACATTCAGCAAACTGTCCATTTGCTGATAAAAGCCAAAAGAACAGCCATAACCATTATTTCCAGTGTCGAGGCAGGCTTGATAAGCATGCTGCAGCTCGTCCAGCGATTTGCCGGTTTGTGCATGCGCGCCAGCATACATGAGAAAGAACACTAGCAGCGAAATGATTTTTTTCATATTTTCCTGATCAGCATTAATTGGAACATATCTGCTTTTTGTATAGCAAAAACACCATTTAACGCAGGTATTTTTTTTACTTTCAGCAATATTGAGCGGTTATTTTTAAGTACATAATTTAAGTCTCCAGTCAGGATACTATCTTCTTTACTTTTCTTCTCCTTATCTCTTTCATAGTAACGTTCTTTCAATTGCAAATCTGCAGCATGGTTGTTGTTGAAGACTAGTTTGATTTGTCTTTCGAGGATCCCTTCAGGAAGTCCCCCTGCATCAGAAGATTGATAATAATTCTCTGTGAGCCGATTATATTCCTGGTAAAATTCTTCACATCTCTGGGTTATACAATGTTCTTTGTACCCCTCTTTAACCATATAAATTGTATCTGTATTTGCCGTATACCCCAATAACCATTTCTGATCTTTCAATAAGCCTGCTACATCAATAATTTCATTAATTTTCCTGAGGTAGACCGTATCTATCTTACATTTCGCTCCCTTGCCTTGTCCGCCTCCAAACGAACTGAACATAGAGATTTCATCAGGCTCATACCCTCCCATAACAATTTGTTCGCTTACAAATAGTGGCGGCGCTTCCATTTGAAACATTTCAGTAAGAAAAAAAGCATGATAGCGCTGTTCTTTTAAAGTAAAAGTACCATCCTTCGCTGTTACCGTTTCGCCTACTTTACAATTGGCAATCGGATGTTTATTGTAATCTACAATTACGCCTGTAATTTCCGGTCTGCTTAATCTCGATATACAAGACTGTAGACTAAGTATTAACAAACCGGCAAGAGAGATATTTCTTATTATTGTATACATAGCCATCAGATAAATATACTAATAAGATGATTACAATCAGATAAGTGGCAAAGATGTCTTTTATAATGCAGGCTTAACTCGCCCTGCCATGGTCGCCAGCACTTCTTTCCCAGCTCAAGTTGCACGGGAGGTTATCAGGCAGGTCAATCAGGTTTTTCAGCTTCCTTCTGTTTAGACTATTTAAAACAACTCGTCAACCAGTTCCTTATTGATCATTGCCCCAGCCAGATTTCCTGTATAAACAGCAGTCGCAATCGAACGCATCATTGCAGCACTATCACCACAGGCATAAATTCCTTGCACAGTTGTTGCCTGGAAAGCATCCACTTTAATGTGGCCAGCTTCAGTGAGTTCACATCCAAGCAAATGCGGAATAGCTGAGTGCTGCTCAAAGGGTACCGCTGCATATATAGCACTAAATTCTTCCTCACTCCCATCATCAAAAATCACTTTCCCGACGTAACCATTTTGATGGATTATTTCTGACACATTCTTTTGTTCAATCTTTATCTGCTGTTTATTTAGCTTAGCCATTTCTTCCGGCTTAAAATCCGGTTTACCATGTGTTAGAATGGTAAGCTCTTTCGTAAGATTATTGACTAATGATGCCAGGTGGAATGCCCTGGCCCCGTTTGCCATCAGTGCTGTTTTTTGGTTACGAATTTCATACCCATGGCAATACGGGCAATGCACTACGGAAATCCCCCAGCATGCAGCAAAACCTTTGAGCTCGGGCATCAGATCTTTAATTCCCGATGCTATAATCAGTTTTTTGGCAGAGAATTTTTGGCCTGACTTTGCCGTGATATCAAAACATGTCGCTGTTTTTTCACCAGACGTTGCCAGATCGTCTAAAATAGTCACTGTACTGTATTGCAGCAGTTCAGCCCTCGCTTTTTCAACAATAGCACCCGGTTCATTTCCATCCTGAGTAATAAAATTATGGGAATGCGGTGTTTGGCGGTTGCATCTTTGCCCTCCGTCAATAATTAAGACATTTCTCAATGAACGGCCCAACGCCATTGCCGCAGATAGCCCTGCATAACTTCCTCCAATTATAATTACATCATAGTTATGATTTGACGCCATAGTTGTTCCTTTATAAAGATGAAATCGTCAGAAATTCATCAGTGATTTAATAAGGCAAACCTAATATAATTACACCTATAATGCAACACAATTGCAATAATAAGTTTTAAAAGATTGTTCAGATACTTTATGGATAACCGAGGCCTATCAATAAGCTCTTACAATAATTACATCTTCTATCCTGGTGGTGTATTTCTTAGAAAGGAATTCCTGTCGCATCGCCCATTTCTTGTCAAAACCCATTGCACCGTAGCGGATCGTATCTTTCCCGTAACTTCGATTGAGCTCGTCGATCGTTTTTAATGCCTTTTGCAGCTTATTTTGCTTTTCATTCTGCTCCGGCTCAAATAATGCACTTTGCACCTGGCTATCGGGCCTGAGGTCCCGGAGCTCTACCCCTACTTTTTGATAGCGAAATCCTTCTTTATAGATTTTTCGCAAGCCTGTTATCGCCTCCTTAATCAGTCTGCCCGTATCCCCGGTGGGAACAGTAAGTCTGATATCGATTTCTGCACAATATTTTTGGTTCACTACCGCAAAAAGGCTGGTCTGCGCATAAATAAATAACCGTGCACATAAAGAGTTTTGCGCACGAAGCTTTAAGGCGGCATTGGCTACATAAAACGCCAGTGCTTCTTCCATCGGTATAAGCTCAGTTTCCATTTTACCGAAAGACCGTCCTGTAGAAACCCCTTCTTTATCAGGCCGTTCATATTCCATCGGGATACATCTAAGTCCTCTCAACTCTCGCCAGGTCCTTCTACCCTGAATAGTCATCAGTTTTAATACATAATCTTCTGGCAGCATGATAAAGTCGTACGCAGTGTTTACGCCTGCTTTGATCAGTTTAATGGCGTAACGCGGACCAATACCCCATACATCATCAATCTCTGTCCGTTTTAAGGAAACCTCAGTCTTATTCCGTGTATCCATATAAAACACACCGGTTTCTTTGTGGTGTTTTTTGGCAATCTTATTGGCAATCTTGGAAAGGGTTTTAGTCGCGCCAATACCGATACACACTGGCACACCGGTATACTGCAGGATTTTCGCACGCAGTTTTATTGCTATATTTTCCAGATCGTGATGAGTAAAAGTACTCAGATCACAGTAACATTCATCAATCGAATAGATCTCCTGATTGGGGAAAGTATCTTTTACAATTGCGGTGATCCTGCGCATCATATCCTGGTACAAGGTATAATTAGACGACCGCCACCAGATTATTCCCTGGTCGTGCTGTTCGCGCATAGCAAAGTAAGGCGTACCCATTTTGAGTCCCAGATCTTTTGCTTCATTGCTGCGGGAAATTGCGCAGCCATCATTATTACTGAGCACGCAACCGGCCTTATTCCGTAATTTTGGCTGGAACACACGCTCCGCGCTAACGTAAAAATTGTTCGAGTCTATCAAGGCGATCATGTATTCTTCTTTTTTGATCCAGGATGGTAAATGGAACTACTCCCCATATTTCGAACTGCGTAGAGGAATTGCAGGTGATCGGCTGATAAGAAACGTTATCGGGCATCAGGTATTCCCTGCTCCCGCTTTTGAAATAACTGCGCAAGATAAATTCGTCATTCAGGATCCCTACTACGATATCACCATTGTTAGGCGTGAGGGAACGGTCTACCACGAGCAGGTCATCAGGAAAGATGCCGGAACCAGTCATGCAATCACCTACTACACGCGCATAGAACGTAGCATGCGGGTATTTTGTAACGTAAGCGTTGAGGTCGATACGTTCCTCTTCGTAATCGGCAGCAGGGCTTTCAAAGCCCGCATGGATTTTTTCCTGGTAAAGCGGAATTAACGTCGCACTTTCTCCTCTTTGGTATAACAGCAGTTCCTTCATAATTTTTCAAAATAAGATGAAAGCAAAGCTAGAACATTTTAGCTAACTAAATTAGTATTACTAATATTAATAGCACTCTTATTTGAAGTATGGGACTTTTGTCCGGGATTGCGCAGTTGAAAATTATGCATTCATCGTATGACGAAGTGTTACCTTCCAAAGGGTATGGCTACCCCGGTTATCATGGCGTTACTACCCGTTTATTATCCTTGCTAGCTTTATGAGTGTCATAAAAGTCGCCTTTAATCCAATCCATCTTTCCAGTACTTGTAATATAAGGTGTCAGGATGTAAGCTCCTGTTTCTGTATCAAGGATCACAATTCCCTTTTCGCCTATTACAGTTTTAAACTTACCATCCTGTTCGTTACCATTGTTCTTAAAGCTAATAATACTGATTAGCAAGCCTGCGGTTAAAAATCCGATTAAAACTGATTTAATGTCTACTTGATATTTCATATGATTTATTTTTTATAAGCAAAATTTTCGTTAAACTACCCTAATATATAGATAATTACCCATAAAGATAAACGGATCAGTAATTGCTTACTGAATATTATGGAGACATTACCAAGTCAGATAGTCATCAAAGAATATTTTATTTCTAATCATTGTATAATAGGTTAATGAGTGCATAACTAAGCTCAGACAAAATCTAAAATGGTCCATCATAACTTAATTTTTAAATGATACTGCTGCTCCTTTGAAAAATCCCCGCCTTTGCTTATTTTGTTATTTTCTGCTATTAACTGATGTGAGAAACCAGTCATATTGGGCTTTATTAGATAAATGAATAGCTATTCAACTGATATACAGAGTGAATTAAAAAAAAATTTGACCAGCAACGATAATCAGAATTCCATGACTCCTGTACCATTTGAAGTATCAGATCAATTTTATCATGGCACTAAGGCAGATGTTAAGGCAGGTGATTTAATAGTACCCGGATTTAATTCCAACTACGGCAAGCGTAATAACGCAAAGTATGTATACCTGACTTTAACTCTGGATGCCGCAACGTGGGGAGCTGAACTTGCTTTAGGGGATGGAAGGGCAAGAATTTATATCGTAGAGCCCACAGGTCTGTATGAAGATGATCCTAATGTAACCGACAAAAAGTTTCCAGGCAATCCGACACGGTCATACCGTTCCCTGTTTGCAATTCGGGTGATAGGAGAGGTTTTGGATTGGACCGGTCATCCGGCTGAACAAATACAAGTTATGAAGGCACATATCGCTAAGCTGAAAGAATCTGGTATTGAAGCGATTGAAGACTAGACGATGCTCATTAAATTAACATTTCCGGCGTTCAGACTAAAGTACATATTTAAACATTTAACCTGTTAAATTTATTTCACAATGATAAAAACACCAAGTGCTGACAATAGTTTGTTTCTTAAACACAACGATCCGGAAGTAATGAATTATATATCATTAAGCCATATGGCAACTTAGGCTCTATCCAGGTAGATTTAGGTGGTAAAAAAACTCCTTCATCTGCATAATCAATAAACTGCTCAGCCGTTATTGGAAACAGTGTAAAAGCAATCGAATGAGGAGTATTTGTTATAGCATCAAGTAATTGTGACCAGCCTTTAACAGGATCAAAATTTTGCAGCCTCTTATCTTCTCCCGGATCGTATATTTTAAAATAAACTTTTAAGATATGTTCCTGTAGAATAACAGCATCCGCTTCATCCTGTAAATGGTGGTGATTAGTTTTTAAATTTAACTGGTACCAGATACCATTCAAGCACATCCCCATTTGGTGAACATTTACTGGCCTATAGGGCAGATTACCAGGGATAATCGAGACTTCAAACAAATGATTGATCAGTCCCAGCAGTTGATTGGTATCTATTTGTTCAACTGGAATAATAAGCCTGTTGAATTCTTTGATGATCAACTGGTCTGTTGAAAAGTAAACGGTAGATATCAGCTGCGCACCTTTACTCTGCCCGGTTACTGATGCCGCTAATCTATGATGTCCATCTGCGACATACAATTTAGGTATACTGTCAAAAGCCCTTTCAAATGTTTTAATAAGCACTGTATTTTTCACTTTCCATAACCGGTGCGACACGTCCCCCTGCTGATAAATTTCTGGCTGATGATCATTCGTGACCAGGTCTAATAGCTCATTTATCTGTTTTTGTGGTGGATAAGTGAGTATAATAGGTTCTCCTTCTATCCCAACACAATCTTTGTATAGTTTAATTTTTTCCGCATGATCGGCGATAGTTTGTTCATGTTCGTTAATCTTGCTCAGCACCTTCTCGTCAATTTCTGTTATAGCCCATACTCCCCTGGAGGATTTGTCGCCCTCAGTATGTTCATATACATAAATTGCCGGCTCATTATCTACATACAGGCTTTCATCATGCATCAGATCCTCAAAACGGTTTCGGTAAAACATCAAAGGATGGCTATTCAGGGAATTGGGTTCCAGAATCGACTTGAGATCTTCACGAATCTCCCCGCTCTCCATTTTCGCCTGTTTTATTGCCTTGAAGGCGCTTATTTTTATCATACAAACACTATACTATTAATTATAGACCAGGATTATAACAATTCTGCGCTGGCCTTGTTTGATACTTCAGTCCCGGCTGATGCCCATGTTTTGATAACTCCGATTTCATGATTTAGTTATTCTATTGCCGGAGCAAAGTTGTGTGCTAAATTTTTATCCAATTCAACTATCAATAAATTAGGCAAAAAAAACTAACTGCTCAACAAAAAACAATTGATTGTTTGGTTTAATATTTATAAAAGCTATACAGTCAAAATTTAATTATACATCAGCTATAAATATTGATCAATTACCGTAAGAAATACACTAAGAACAACGATCAGCGTGGTAAAGACGATAACTTCTTTACTTACTAATAAGGTGCCGCGGAGCCTTCAATTACTGAGAAAATTTAGCAGCTTAGCAGCAATTTGTACAAAAAAAATAACTGTATTAAGATATACCCTATGTGCAGCTTACGTTTTGAGAAACAATTTGCTTTATCACTGAAACTTCTTAGTTTTGGATAGAAACACTTTATCAAGCTACATGGGAATATTTGACGTTTTTCGTAAAAAACAAGAACAGACAGAAACTGCAGAATCAGCGCCTGCTGAAAATAAGTATCTTGGAGACCTGGAAAAAACACACCTGATTTTTAGTTTGATCGGGGTTCCCGCAGAAGAGAGGGACGAGCAGTGGCAAGAATCTTTTTTAGAAAATATTGTGCAGGCAAGTTTTCGTTGTGGTGAGCCACAAGTTATTACCGGGCCCGATGGTTTTCCGTATGTTCAATTGTTAATGCCAAAGCCGAACGAAAGTTTTCAATGTTATGTGATTGAACACATGAAAGATGATTTTTTACTGGAAACCGGGTATGGTGTGGTAATCAATCCTGATGACGGGCAACCTGACTGGGTATTATCTTACGGGGATATGATGAACCTGGATCTTAACGGGTCGTTTTACACGACTGGGCCAACACCATTTTCTACTGCAAAAGAAGATGAAACGATCCTTGGGGACGAGAATGTGTTGATTGGGCAACCCTCTGAACTGATCTTTTCTAAACAGAACCGGGCAGTACTGCATAAATTCCTTGTTACTAACGGGGTAAAGTCGCCAAAGGTATTACTGATGTGCAGAACCGCTCAGAATGGTAATGTATCACAGGAATTGGTTTTTAATCTAACACCCGAAGATTTTGAAAGCGAAGAAGTCTTCAGAAATGTGATGCAGCGTCTGGGCTGGTTTTTACCCCGTCATTACTCATTTGTCGGGATGAATGAAGACAGGTTTAAAGATAGTTTTATGGCACTTTAATATACATTAACAAGATTCCTGAAGAAGATTACTACAGGGTAAAAATTACTATTTACCTCCATTCCGGCTGTCAATAAGGACCTGACGGAATTCCTTTGCTTTTTTCTGCAGGCTTTTACCACGGTCAATACTGCCATCCTCACCCATTTTTTTACCTCTGATAACTTTATCAATTAATACATTACGATCAAAGTAGTACCTGCCTTCGAAAGTTCTTTCAGTAGCACCATACTTTAGGTTCTGCGTTTTTTGATCGACCAGAAAGGAATTAAATTGCTCGTAAACAAATATCAGTTTGTTATCCTTAAAATAATATTCCACGTTTTCGGTTCCGAATGACAAACCTGTCCAGCAAATTATTTTTTTAACCTCCCCTTTTATATAAAATCCCGTAAGCCGCCCACCACCATCGGGCATGTGATCCAGAAAATCTTCGTTATTCAACACCTTTTTTTTCATCGTTTTATCTTTATTGATAATGTTAAATTCCTGGCGGATCTTTTTAACGACAACTTGTTTTTCTTGTGCATCTGCAAAAGAAAAGCAAAGCAGGATGAGAACTGACGAAATAAAACCGATTGTCCGCATAAATTTCTTAGAAGGATTTAGTAAATATTCATTAGTGACAGGTAACCCGCTCATAACCATTATGACAACCATATTTATCCTTAATGGTTAGCTCATTTACCGCTTTTACACTTTCCGGATCAACCCCACTAAGTATAACGCGGCTTGCATTAACAGGATTGGATATATAATAGACGTGGTATTTATCTTTCCAGAAATCCCAGGAAACCTGAGTAAAGGATTGATAATCTTTAACAGGCAGCCTGGTATAGAACTTAAAATAAGAACTGTCATCCCTGGAGATAGAAAGTTTCTCATCAACGATCTGAAAGCCTGTTGCATTGGCTCCTTTTATGATTTGCTTGCCGTAGTAGACCTGCGTTTGATCCCTTGCGTACATTTTAGCAAGTTTTATAAACGACGCTCCATCAGATCCAGCAAGACGTGTTTCCATAAAATATCCATTTTTTTTGTCTTTGCCCATCAGCTCAGTAATGCACTCGAAACTGGCGGCGTCGGCATCACCGATCAGCTTTTCCTCATAAAAAACGGAACGATTGTCTTTTGCGTAATTACCACCTTTTAGAACCTGAAAAGTGTTCGCATCGGCACCATCCAACTTTTTTAAATCCTTGTGATAGCTAAAGTCTTTAAAATTAGACTTTTGAAAATAAACGCTGCCATCTTTTATTTTATATGCAGAATCAACACTGCAACCAAGCAGTGAAGCAATAAAACTGATCATAAGCGTATATTTTATCATTGGTGTCAGATGTTTTGTATCGGAGTAAAAAGCAAGCATATCCTGTCAGCTAATTAAAAGACTTCCTGAAGGCGTTCGGGGATAAACTGGTGTGTCGCTTGAATAGCTTATTAAAAGACTGCGGATGCTCAAATCCCAGCTGATATGCAATTTCGGCAATTGTTAATCGTGTTGAGCTCAATACCTCTTTGGCCGTTTCAATTAGTTTATCATGAATATGTTGCTGCGCACTTTGTCCGGTAAGCGATTTCAGCATATCTGTTAAATATCTTGGTGAAACCTTCAGGTGTTTTGCCACTTCAAGAACAGTAGGTATACCTCCCGGCTGTTTTGCGAAATGATCTTCAAGATAGCTATCCATTTGACTGATCAGATCATGATGACCTGCCTTTCGGGTAAGAAACTGCCTGTTATAAAAACGGTTACTGTAGTTAAGCAGCAACTCAATCTGGGAAACCAGCACATCCTGACTAAATGAATCCGTATTATTTTCCAGCTCTGACCCTATGTTTTCAAACAGCCCTATCAGTACTTTTTTTTCTTTGTCTGAAACCAGTAATGCTTCGTTCACACCGTAAGCAAAAAAACCATACTGATGTATGTTCTTTCCCAGTTGGGAATTCCGGATCAGGTCTGCATGAAAATACAGGTTGTATCCGTCCTCATAGCAACTTTCATCTGTTGACATCGTGATGAGCTGATTCGGCGCCAAAAAAGCAAGGCCTCCTTCTTCAAAGTCATAATAACCTTGTCCATATTTCACCTGCCCCCTAAAGTCCTCCTTAAAGGAAACCTTGTAGAAGTCGACCAGAAAACTTCGGCCGGCGTTTGCACGGCTGATGTTATCGCTATCATATTTTACCAGCGCTACCAAAGGATGCAACGGCTTGGGCATTCCCATGTCGCGCATGTACCCTGAAATGCTTTTGAATATGGTTGGCTGAAGTTTAACTGTCATGATTTATGCTAATTTAACGCTAATTCTTTGCTATTCATAATAGGTGGATAAAGGCTCTCTCAAATTGAGAAAGCCTTCTGACGGATTATAAATATTTAATTTATATCTGCTTATTTTGCGGTGAGCACGATCTTGCCTTGAATGCTTCCCTTTGCGGCACGTTCGTGGGCTTTAGCAGCATCCGCAAGTGGATAGGTACTGTCAATAATTACCCGGATTGTTTCGTTACTCAGCAGCGGCGCGATCTCCGCCAGCTGTGCACCGCTAGAACGAACCTGCGTTGCCGACACTGTTACCCCTAACTTCGCGGCCTCATCTATGGCAGAAAAACCAAGAGGAAATACCGGAAATAAAGCCCCTCCCCGCTTAAGACTGCGCAGAAAACGTTCTGTTGTTGGCCCGCCAACCGCATCCAAAACCAGATCAACGTTATGTACTACGTCTTCAGCGGCAGTCTTTGTGTAATCAATGAATTCATCAACTCCGAGATCGCGCAGAAATGCTTCATGCTTACCAGATGCCACCGCGATAACATACGCACCTTTCCATTTTGCCAGCTGCACAGCAAAGTGGCCAACCCCGCCTCCTGCACCATTGATAAGCACTTTTTTTTCTTCAAGCGGCACGGGTTTATGCTGATCCGGCTGAAGCGCATTGGGTTCATTATGTCCCAAATTAATCAGGTACTGCCATGCAGTAAGCAGCGACATTGGCACCCCTGCAGCATGCACATGATCAATACCGGCAGGTTTAAGTGCAATTTCCGACACAGGAACAGTAACATACTCAGCATAAGCCCTGCTCTCACCCATCATCCCAGTTGGAAAACGAACCATCGCATACACTTCGTCGCCAGCAGTAAATTCCGTAACACCGTTAGCAACAGCCTCAATAACACCCGAAATATCTGTCCCCAGAATAAGCGGAAAATTCACTTTGGGCTGCCATTCCGGAGGCAAGGCTTTATAACCGTCGCGAAGGTACCAGTCTGGTGGATTAACACCAACTGCATAAACGCGAACGCGCACCTCCCCGGGCTTCAGTTCCGGAATTGGCGCATCTTCATAACGTAGTACCTCAGGGCCACCAAACTCGTACTGCACGATAGCTTTCATCAGTGATACACCTTCACTATCGTAAACCTTTTTTTCAAATTGACTCATCTTGTAATAATTTATCTTAGAAAATTTCATGCAGGAAATGAGATCTCTGGCATATCAAAATACATTGATTTGATCTTAAAGAGGCACCATTACAACCTCTTTCCTGCTAATACAAAGTTCAATAAAGATGGGGGCCAAAAATTAGCCTGCATTGTAAAAAATGTAGCCAAAAATACCTCAAAGCAAAACCAGGATAATTTAGCTTAATCAACTTACGGATACTCAAATCTCAATAACGTCCAGACAATTGAACATTTGGCGGCAACGTTTTGTGTTTACAACCGGAACACCTCAAGAACCTATTTGCTGTAATTCCGTTAAAATGGTATTTTTATCAGGAATCTGTATCCTATTCAAACCAGTGATTTTTCAGAATTTAGTCTACTGTAAAATCATTAGAACAAAATTCTACAGATTAAAAGTTTTAAAGAGAAACGCTAACCAAACAACAATATGAAAAGATCAATCATCGGATTATTACTAATGATCCTGAGTGTGCAATTATCCTCTGCACAAAGTACACCTACCGAACAGGAAATCAAAGACTTATCTAAAGAAAAATGGCAATGGATGGCAGATAAAAACACAGATAAGTTAACTCAGCTCTTTCATGACCAGTCAAAATTTGTTCACATGAGCGGAACCTGGAAAAAAAATGAAGAACTGGACATCATCAAAACGGGAAGTATCTGGTACAAAAAGCGGATGTACACGATGTAGCGGTTGAAATTACTGGTCAAACAGCTGTGGTTTGGAGCCGTATTACGCTGACCGCAGTAGTACGTGGAAACGATGCTGTAACTGAGTTTACGGTTACCGAAGTTTATTCAAAAGAGGCGAAGGATTGGAAACTGTTAGCATTAACGTTCAGTAGTGTCCGTGATACCCATGTTATCAAACATTGATAAAATTAAATGCTGAGAATTGAACAGGTCAAACGCCTACTGAATACCTTAATCTGTTCAATTGATTTCCAATTAACTCCCCTATCTTAATCAGTACAGATCTGATTTGAGAGAAACTCAAATAATAAAAAACCCCACAGGCTTGCCGGACAAGACGCCGTGGGGTGGCAACCGCTACGTTACAGTTCTTTATCCTCGAACAATTTTGCGTCACGGGTATTCTTTTGCACGGCAATAGACGAAAACATGCTCAGGCAGAATGACATCGCATAAAAACCTTTCTCACTTAGCGCCATATCTGCATTCCAAAGGCCAATTGTCAGCAGGATCATTGCCGCAACAGTGGCAAACCAGCTAAGTCCATAATAAAGGTCGGTAACGGCAAGTCCTTCTGCCCTGTCCCTTACGCTTTTTTGTACGGAAATTACTGCGAATAAGCCAAATAATAGAATAGTGAAGTAATATCCTTTTTCATTTAACGCCATACTTGCATTCCACAAACCAATGCAATAAGCTACCACTCCTGTTAATAAGGCAAACCACGAGGCGCCGATAAATGCTCCCGTCGGTTTAAATGGATTTCTAATCTTCTCATCATGTTTTACGATAGATGAATTTTCGTTTGTTGTGTCTTTTAGCGGTTCCATGTTTATTTTGTTTTATGATTAATATGAAAGCTAATGTCGGATGTAAAACAGCCTTTAAAAAATTAGATTACGTAAATTACTGACGATATAATTTTGTAATTAATGTACATTTACAACACAATACAGACTTATATGGATTCAATTCAGGAATTGATCAGTTTACTCAATAGTACAGATAGAAAGCTATTCAGACAGTTTTTAGACCGGAAAAATACAAGGAGCGATGTGAAAAACCTGCATTTACTTCATTTGCTAGAAACCGATGATATAAATGGCTTAAACAAGCTCTACAAAACGGAGAAAAATAACGATGCATACCATGCTTTACGTAAAAGGCTGCAGGATAATTTGCTGCTTTTCCTCTCTCAGAAAACCTTTGAAAACAATCATTCTGAAACTCATGACGCTTTACGACTACTCGTAGTGGGACGCTTTTTATTAGAAAATGATGTATTTAAAATAGCGTTTAAATGTTTGGATAAGGCAGAGCGTATGGCTGAACATTTGGAGCAGTTTAATTTATTGAACGAACTCTTGCTATTGAAACTGCAATACGCCCATCTGCCTGGAGCAGAAGAGCTGGAATCTTTGACCGCACGCTTTCTAAACAACCAGTCGGATATGCATCGTGAGGCTAAGCTCAATATGGCTTATGCTTTTTTGAGACAGGAACTAAAGGAGATCCACCTGAAAGGAAAGATCATTAATCTGACAAGCCTGATGATAACGACAATCCGGAAATATAAAATTTCCACCCTTGACCTGATGACCTATAAATCCATTTATCAAATTCTTTTTATCGCAAATGAATACGCAGCGATACAGCAGAATTATGGATTGATAGAACGCTATATCATCCGAACGAATAGATTTATTCAAGATCAGGCGGATAGAAAGCAGTCCTATCTCTTTTACCATATATCTATCTTATATTTTTTGGCCAACTTTCATTTAAGGCGGAACAATTTCACCGGAAGTGCATCCTATTTGAAGGAAATGATGGATTTAATGTTGTCGGATAGTCGATATTATGCACTGTTTTATTTACGTTATCAATTACTTTCTGCGCTCAACCTGTTCTTTACAGGCTTTGCTGAAGATGCAATCGCACTACTGCAGGAATCGCTCTCTAAGACAAAAAATTCATCTAAACCGGAAGATATCGAAAACCTGCGGATATGCCAGACTATGTTCTTAGCGTTGTGCAATGACCGCGAAAGTTTAAAACAGTTAACTTTACTTACACGCACGGATGCCTGGTACGAAAAAAAAATGGGTATGTTATGGACCATTCGAAAAAATCTGATGGAAATTTTGATCCAGGCCCAATTCTTTAATATAGAGCTTGCGGTGTCCCGGTTAAACAGTTTCCGGCGGAGATATAAGAAGTATCTGCTGCAAACTTCTGAGCAGCGCGTGCTGTCGTTTCTTAAGCTGGTTGAAAAATACCTGTTAAAACCCGATGTGGTTTTTGAAATTGGGTACAAAAAAGCTGTTTTAGATCAGCTGGAAAAGATGGGAAATAATGACATCTTTACTTTGAGCTTTATCGCCTGGCTGATGGCACGCTGGGATAGAAAAACTGCTTATGAAGTCGTACTAACACTTATTAAGAATGATACGCAACATGTCTGATGGCAATGTTTTTATCAAAAAAGCTTGTCCCTAGCTAAAATAAGTTATTCAATAGGATTCACTGAGGTTATGCATTTTCAGAATTTCTTCAAAAAATGTAATCAACTGAGTCCATTGAAATATAGAAAAGATTAGATTTTCTAAGACTGACAGATCTATAAAATATCCGCAATAAATTATGGGTTTTGCGCAGGTGGCTGGATTAATGTGCCCAAGGTTTTAACCAATGGAAGTAGCAAAGAATATGAGTTTTTTTTTGATAACTGACATAGGGTTGTCACTAGTGGACCGCACTTTTGAATTATAAACTGAAAACACAATGAACAACTTATTTAATCCATCGGATACCGAACAAATTCTTACAAGACTAGAAAAACTAAAACCAGATACCCAAAGGCGATGGGGAAAAATGCAAGTCAATCAGATGCTGGCACATTGTAACGCGTCATTAGAAACAGCAATGGGACTGAATTCACCGGAGAAACTCAACGCTTTTCTCAGGTTCATCGGCAAGATGCTGAAAGGTAAATTTTTTGGAGAAAAGCCGTTTACTAAAAACAGTCAGACAGACAAATCCTATATTATCACAGGAAATCCAGATTTTCAGCTGGAAAAAGAAAAAGTGATCGCACAGATACGCAGTTTTTCAGCAGGCGGGCCAGCAAAATGTACCAAACAGGTACATGTATTTTTTGGTCCGCTTACACCTGAAGAGTGGGCAACTATGCAATGGAAACATTTTGATCATCATTTGCGCCAATTTGGACTTTAAGTGAACCATTAAATACTCCAATTTCTTCGTCATATTGAAGAAGAAATTGGAGTATTTAGAAATGCAGTTTAAAACCATTAATTATAAATGCTAAATGATCATGATGCAAGGTTACATTATTGTTTACTCAACCAATATTCACAATTCAACAGATTTTATCATCCTGTCAAATACTTTAGCCTCTTTCTCTCCTATATTGGAATGGACTATTGATTTGACTGACTCCGATAAGGTGCTCAGAATTGAAACAAGCCGGGATATAACTACATTCCTGATAGCTGAACTAGAAAAGTTAGGAATCAGATGTAATGTGATGGGAACTTTCGTCAATAAATTACAAAATTGTTAATTGCAGATACGTCCAGATGTTCTGCAGGCGTTGTTTGGAATTATGCGAGTACAGGTAGCTCAACATATCAGGTTGCTGTTAATGCATAATCTAAAGCTCTCCTTTCCAATCTGCTAATGCCAATACTTCTGCCTGCATAGGAAAAACTTTTTCCATCAATAGACGTTTCACCTCAAGATCACGGTCTCCACAACAATCAGAAAGGACAGTAAGCAAATAATCTTTATCCGCAGCTTCCCGCAATGTAGAAAGTACTACTCCACTGGCCGACATACCTGCAAGAATAATATGTCTGATGCCCTGAGCGCGCAGTATAATTTCAAGATCACTACCTGAAAAGGCACTTACCCGGCGTTTAGTGACAATGATCTCTTGATCACCTGGATGTATATCCGGATGAATCTTCATCATTTCATCCATGTTAGGTATAGCATAACGGTCCTTACTACCACCAAATATCTTGTTATCATTGTGGATTTCCGGAGCCCCCTGCCTAAACGCAACTTTTACGAAAATAACCTGCATATCGATACTTCTAGCGTAGGCAATAGCGGCAGCAGTCTGACTAATTAATGTTTCAACATCAGCAAGACCGCTTAATATAGCAATCTGCATGTCCATTACCAATAATGCTTTTTTTTCTCCCATCGGTTTTTTTTCCTAATTTAAATAATCAAATCGTATTTATGATTAGAAACCGGTTAACATTCTAACAAACCATAATCTGTAAAACCTTTTGCACCACCACTGTAATAGGTAGTTCTGTCGTTGCTATTAAGCGGCGCATTTGCTGCAAATCGTTCTACCAAATCTGGATTGCCTATATAAACTTCACCAAATGACACCAGGTCAGCAATTCCATCTGTAATCACCTTGTTAGCAGTAATTGCGTCAAAACCCTTATTGATCATTAATGTTCCTTTATATATGGAACGGAAATGTTTAGCTGTTTCAAGCACATTATGCATAGGATCTTCTATTGAAGCTTGTGTGAATCCCGAGATATGTAAATAAGCAAGTTTGTAATTATTTAATTTACTTACTAAAATATCATATAGAGCCTCAGCTTCATCATCCAGTACAATACCAAAGGTCTGATCAAACGAGGGCGCAATCCTTACGGCGATTTTCTCGCCTCCTATTTTGCTACTGATGGCATCTAATACTTCAAAAAGGAAGCGTAACCGTTTGGCGATAGTCCCGCCATATTCATCAGTACGGATATTAGCACATTTAGCAAAAAACTGATGAAAAAGGTATCCGTTAGCAGCATGAATCTCAACACCATCAAAGCCAGCCTCCATGGCATTAATGGCCGCCTGCTGATAGTCATTGATCGTTTGCTGTATGTCTGCGATCGTCATTTCCTGGGGTGTGATGGTTTCTTTAAAACCGTCTTTTGTGTAACAGGTGAACTTACCATTGATAGCAGAGGGGCCAAATGGCAGTTTTCCATTTAATAAGTCGGGATGACTCAGCCTACCAACATGCCACAATTGTGCGAATATTTTACCACCTTTCCGATGTACTGCTGCTGTAACTTTTTTCCACCCTTCAACTTGTTCTTGAGTATAGATACAAGGCACATTGATATAACCTGGAGCCATTTCATTAATAAAAGTTCCTTCGGTAATCAAGAGACCACCTGAAGCCCTTTGTGCATAATATTGGGCAATCAAATCGGTCGCCACATTGCCCTCATTATCCGCACGGCATCTGGTCATTGGTGCCATAACAACACGGTTTTTTAAATTAAGCTCTTCAGATTGAAACTGTTCCAGTAACTTCATAATTATTATTTTTATTTAACGGTCCAAAATTATAGCAACTGATCTATTGCTACAATAATGGCAAAAAGATGCCGATAGGGCAAAATTTTGCGGTATAACAATGAGATTACTTCTTAAAGAATTAATGTACATAGGTGTAAAAGTGTACCTTTGAACAATTATTTGATGAAGGTTTATGTACGATAGAAAGATTGATAAACATTATTGCTGTGGATTGGAGATAACTATGGAGATTATTGGCGGCAAATGGAAACCCACGCTGATTAATCTAATCCATCAGGGGATAATGAGACCCAGCGATCTTCAACGGGCAATGCCAGATGCGTCAAGACGTGCATTGAACACCCAGTTAAATGAGCTGCAACTACATGGCATTGTAGAGAAGAAAATATATGCTGTATTACCTCCCCATGTAGAATACAGGCTTACAGAATTTGGCACCTCACTTTTACCACTTACCTTGTTAATGGAAACCTGGGGAAATAAAAATCGGGATAGATTTACAGACATTTTGGGCTTAAAAAAGCATGTTCTTCCACCGGCTAGTCTGTAATAGGGCAAAAACTTGCCCTATCTGTTTAAGTTTGCCCTAATTGCGGGCGCGTAATCATTGTGTTATTTTTGCAGCTAATTAATTGACCAATAACAAAGAGAAATTAAGCAAAAAAACACCAATCATGGATAATGAAAAAATTGATCAGCTTCTTCATATTGAAGCTATAAAAAACTTACGCATACTTTATAGTCACTATCTTGATAGTAATAAACTGAAGAAATTAATACAACTATTCACAGTTAATGCTATCGTACAAACGGATCGTGATCCATGGCAGGGGCGTGATGGAATTTATGCGGGGCTTGACAAAGCTTTCAAAGAATATGATAAAAGCAACAATGGAAGCTACCCGTTTTTACATGCAGTGACCAATCACTGGGTAGAAATTACAGGACCAGCTACAGCCCGTGGAAAATGTTATCTTATTGATTTAGTTACTGGGAGACCCAAAAATGAGAGCCCACTATTGCTGTTAGGTTTATACGCTGATGACTATGTGTTGATAAACGGTAAATGGCAGATCAGCAAAAGCCGTCTGGACTTAGTTTGGCCCGAAAGGAATATTGATGATCTCCAGATGCGGAGTTAAAAAAGATTTACAATTAGCCATAGGACTTCGCATTTGCTAAATTTTCTGATGCAGAAGCAGCGGCAGTCAGTCAAAAAAAATTATTTCTATCACTACAAATTGAGCTATTGAGTTTGAAAGAGTAACTTTATTTTGTTTAGAAAACGAAGACACTTGACTAAATTTTATTTACTAATTTATATGAAAAGGGCTTTAACACTCCTGATTTTAACACTGCTGGTATTTAGCGCAAATGCTCAGGTTTTAAGAAAAAGAGCAGTCAAACTAATGGGCGGCAGATGGCAAATCACCTTAGTCGGCGAAGATTCGATTTCTACTGAACAAAATATCGACACAGTAATAGCAGAAATATCAAGAATTGAGAACTTAATCTCAGATTGGAAGCCGGCGTCACAGGTATCAATTGTCAATAGCAATGCTGGCATACTACCCGTAAAGGTAGACCAGGAAGTATTTGATCTAACAGAAAGAGCATTATCACTTTCGAAAATAACCAATGGTGCATTTGATATCAGCTTTGCCGCAATGGACCGTATATGGAAATTCGACGGATCAATGACTCAAATGCCAACGCCGGAGGCGATTAAGAGATCTGTACAAAAAGTCGGCTATAAAAATATTATTTTAGATCGTAAAAACTGCACCATATTCTTGAAAATAAAAGGAATGAAGATAGGATTCGGAGCATTAGGTGAAGGATATGCTGCCGATAAATCACGAAAACTAATGCTAAACAAAGGTATTAAAGCTGGGATAATAAATGGAACCGGCGATATGAGTGCCTGGGGTAAACAACCTGATGGCAGCGATTGGACTGTTGGCATTACGAACCCTATGCGGGAAGACACCATAATTACTATCATGCCACTAACCGCAGGAGCGGTGGTAACATCAGGTAGTTATGAGAAATTTGTAATATTCCACGGCAAGCGATATTCACATATCATTAACCCGGTAACGGGATATCCTGCAACTGGTTTATCAAGTGTAACAATTTTTGGACCTAGTGCCGAACGTGCCAATGGATTTAGTACGTCTATGATGGTATTGGGCAAGTCTGCCGCTATCCGGTTTATCAACCAATTTCCAGAGTACAATTATATTCTAATTACAGATCATGGACAGATCTTGTCTTCAGCAGTTTTAGATTTAAAAGAAAAGAGGCTAAAGTAACGATTTCTGTTAATAACAGTCTGTAAGAATCTGTCCACGCGATTGATAATAGCTCACACTTTTGCCCGTTTGCTGCATACAAATAACTTCTAACAGCTCCATTACATCTTTTTGCATAGCCAACGAACCACAAATCATTAATACGCCATGACTAAGAAACATAGCAACCACCAGGTCCGTGTCCATACTTAACAGATCACTAACATATTGTCTATTACCTTCCCGTGATATGGCAACATGAACCGTATTAACTTTTTTAGCTATTTGTTGTTCGGTCAAAAAGCTAACATACCGTTCATAAGAAGAATTTTCGCGGAAACCGCAGTATAAATGACAGGGAATTCCCTTAACATTCTGACTGATCATACCCAAAAAGGGCGCGATACCTGTTCCATTTGAAATCATATATACCTCAGATGCCTCCTGAGGAAAATGAAAATGTTTGTTGTTAATAATTCGAGCCGCAATTTTTTCACCAGGCTGCAAACGTTTTAGAAAGCCGGATCCAAGTCCGTCGTGATGCAATTTAACAGTTAACTGTATTTCTTTATTAATAACTCCAATTGAATACAGCCTTTCGCGATGATCATTCCCGGGATAAACCGCTAGTAAGTCTCCCGATGTTACCTGCACACCCTTTTTTGGTCTTAAGGTAACCGTAAAAGTATCTCCAGCGACAGCATCAGCAGGTAAGATCCCTGATATAGTCATTTTTTCTAATCTTTTTGTATTTGCTTTATACAGTTCAGGCAACACAAGCAATTCCATCCCGGCCTGCTGTGACCAGGTTTCGATCCAGAGGTTAAATTCATCCGGAGACTTATCATTCACTGTATGAATATCGATTAACCTGATAGCCCAGGGCTGTAATGATAAAATATGATCGGCCTCAAAAGCAAATTTACAGAAATCAGGATAGGCATGTGATCCAAAACCTAAAATCGAATAACTTACAGGCTGGGTCTGCGGATATTTTTCAACAAGCCGTACAAATTCAACTGCATTTGAGGGGGCCTCACCCAAGCCATAAGTAGCGGTTACAACGATTAAATGAGCTGCCTCCGGGAAAATAGTATACTGGTTAAGTTCGGCCAGAAAAGATTTCACACCACCTTTGATCAGCTGAGCGTGTATAGCCTTTGCAAATCCGAAAGTACTTCCATTTTCTGAACCAACCAGAATAACAACTTTTGCTTCCTGATTGGTATAGCGATTCTTTGTCCGGTTTGCCCTGCGCTTAAAAGTGATCGCAAAACCGGAGTAAATAAAAAACAGGATATTTGCAGAAGAAACCGCCAATATAATTGCCCATAAACTACTGCCGCGACCAGTATGAAGGTCTAAACTCAGATTGGTATAAAATACTGAAGCCGGATATTGCACATCACTAAGCAGATCACCAGTTAGCTGGTTCACAGCGTATTCTCCAGTTTTCAATTTTAAGGTGTAATAATCCTCCACATCTTCAGAAAACGGAAATTCCACAGACTCCACATCTTTTAAGCGGGTACGCTTAAAAATATCAAAATCGGACGCTCGTCTTACTGGAGCGGAGCGGATGACATCAAAATCTATCTTTGGAGACGTTTTAGCTGCACTAAATAGTTCAAACCTTACCAACGAAAGATAAGTACCACTCAATGCGATTATAAATATAGGAATTAGCGATAAGCGGCCAAGGACTACGTGGTAATATTGCGCAAAATTATCCTTAGCAATGCGCGCAAAAAAACGTTTCAGTCCCCGTTGTCTCTGTAAAATAAGAAATGTGCCTGATACCGTGATCAAAACTAGCAAAAAGGCTGTCAGTCCTATAAAAAACCTTCCAGTTTCATGAAGGAATAACGAGCGGTGTAAACCCGTAACCCATTGAAAGAATTCACTTTGCTTTTCTGGTAATCCAAGTATTTTACCATTTTCAGGATCAACATAAGCAAGCAGGGCTGCCCCTTTGGCATCACTGCCTTTAATTTGCACAAAGCCACGGGCATCAACCGTAATTTCATTTATGTCAGGATGTGCTTTTTTAATTACAGGTAAAGTTGCTGCAAGCGTCAATTCTTTAAAATGCGATGCACCGTAAGGCTGGAGCTTTGCTGCAACTGGTTCAAACGACAGGATGATCCCTGTAACAGCAGCAAGAGTAAGCAGAAGAAAAGAAGATACAGCCAATACCAAATGGCTGTATCTCCATACTGAAATTGTCATATAAGTTGCTAAAAACTAGTTAGGACTAAATCTAACATAACGGATGTATCCCGTACCCTCACTTTTAGCAGCCAGGCTTTCTGTGGTTAATGGAATTTCCAAATCTTTAACGTTGTAATTTTTATCTTCTACTGCACTTTCAAACCTTAATTTATAACCGCTGTTAATTTTTGATTTCTCGATCTCGATCACATTTACACTCCGGTCTCCACCGGTTACCGAAGCGCCGGTTATCGCACTCACATTTGGCTGTTTAAGATAGAACTTGTTCCACTCTTTAAGTGTTTTGTACCACTTTTTATCAGAGCCCATTACATACAATGTTTTCTCGTAGGCTCCCTTACTGTTAATTAAAGAAATAACAACATATGCCCCATCACCCATGTAATTACTCATTTGAATCATACATTTATATTTACCAGTAGCTTGAGCATCGACGCTTTGTGGCTTGGCCCAAGTAATTATTAGAAGAAGGAATGCTATTTTAAATATTTTAGATGCCATTATTTTAAAAAGTTAATAGAAATATTATTTTTTGTCAGTGATTCATTTTCAGTGGCCAGATCGAACGCAGTTTCTTTATAAGTCGTAACAAGATCTTTGTTTGCACCAATTGAAAGCAGATATTGAAGTATTGTGTCGTCTTTAGCAATTAATGCTGCTTTGTGCAGTGCAGTTAAACCTTCTTTGTTCTTGAAGTTCACATCAACGTTAAAAGGTTGAAGACGTTTGAGTAACGTGACATCATTTTTTAGTATGGCTAAGTGATAGAGTGTATTTCCATTCGCCTGCGGAGCGCCGACTACCAAACCAGCCTTCTGAAGTATTGCAAATTTTATTTCCAGATCGTCTGGCCTCGGGCCATTTGCCGGGCGATTACCCTCACCCGCCATGGGTCCCTGTCCACCAAATCCATTATTGAGCGCTGGGCGGTACGATTCAATAACATAATATGCCAAGTTATTACCTTCTTTATCCAATGTTTCAACATCTGCTCCTTTACTAATCAAAAAGCTAACTAACTCAGGGCTGTTGCCCCGAACTGCCATCGCTAATGCCGAAATACCTTTTTGATTACGCAGATTAATATCTTTCACATAAGGGAGTAACAGGCTAACGACCGTGCTGTCCCTATTGGCCAAAGCTGCATTCATAAATACTGTATTCCCGTCCTCATCTGCCTGATTAACATTGACCCCTTTGGCAAGAAAGTATTGAATAATATCATTCTGACCTTGTTTGCGCACTAAAAAATGCAGTACATTTTCTCCCGCTTTAGTTGTAGAAGCAGTCTTAACATTTACGCTTTCCAGGTATTGATAAAACGGGAGGCCAGCACTAACACCACCACGGCGCCCGCCCCCCTGCACAGCCATCAGCATTGCATTTTGGTCGGGTTTTACCCCCTTTTGCATCACTGCCTTTAACAGTTCAATATTACCTGCCTTGGCTGCGTAGCCAAAAGCATTAATCCCTGAAGCATCTACACTATTCATACTAAGCCCTTTACCAATAAAATAATCAGTCAACGCAAAGCTCTTATCATTTGCTATTGCAAGCAATAATACGTTAGCACCCTCGGGATTGACCTCTTTTTTCAGATCTACACCACTGGCAATCAGCAGATCGTAAATTCTGGTATTTTGCTGACCGCCCCCGGCCGCGAAGGTTAGAGGCGTACTGCCGTGGCTATCCTGTACGTTGGCTTTAGCTCCTTTTTTAAGTAAGAGCTCCATTACTTGCATATTACCGCGACTGGCAGCCAGGTGTAAATAAGTTCGTCCGTCGTGAGTCAGTTTATCAACCTGATTTCCTGGCTGAGAAAGAAGATACTCAATAGATTCAAAAGGTGCCTGACCATTTATGGCCATCGCTACTGGATCCATGCTCATTCTGTTTAACTGTGAAGGACTACTGCCTTTATTAATTTCGGTTTTTATAGCACCCAAATCCGGAGATTCCTGCCAGAAGGATGGTTCCAGTAATCTATTTTTTTGTGCATGCAGAAACAAGCAAGGCAGAAGTAATAAAATAGTAAATATTTTTTTCATGATGCAATAATTGATTATAAAGCGTAAACAAATCTAATAAGAATTAATCTAAATAAGTGCAAAAATGTGAATTTGTTCTGACATATGAAGGTTTGCAAATCAAATTAACTTAAGCAACATAAGATTTACAGAGATTACAAAAGACATTAATACCTCATAAACAACATTATACTATTATAAATAAGTTGGTTTTAAAAATATACGTTGTAGTTCTCAATTAAAAATATCGTTATCAGACGTAACACACACGGTTTATAGGTCATTAAACTATAATATGATCACTCATAAAATTCATCTTCATACTATTAGGTAATCTTTTAATAAAAAAAATAAATCATATTAAAATGAGATTAGAATTTGGAACTATACACATACATTTATACTTTTGCCGTTAAATAGAATTAATCTTAATAAACAGTATGCAAAATATTTACTCACGCTTAATTTCATGTACACTCATTTTTGTCGCCTTGCTAAACATGCATGTGCTTGCACAAAATTCTACCGGCAAACTTTCGGGAACCGTAAAAACCAGCGACGGCGTTGCTGCACCATTTGTATCTGTTGTATTGAAAGATATCAAGAAGGGAACTACTACTTCTGAAAATGGAGAATTTACCATTAAAGATCTCAAGCCCGGTAGCTATACGCTAAGAATTAGCTTTGCTGGCTTACAGCCGCAAGAAAAAACCGTGGTGGTTGTTGCAGGTCAAACTACAACCAGTAACTTTAGCTTAGCAGAAAGCGCCAACAGACTGACGGAAATCCAGGTAGTATTCCGTAAATCTCCAAATCAAAAAACTGTCACCGTAGGGAAAAGCGGTATTCTTGCGAGAGACATGCCCCAAAGCATCCAGATTCTGGATAGTACTGTAATCCAAGATCAGCAGGTGAACAGGATTGGTGATGTCCTGAAGAATGTGAATGGTGTTGCATTAGGCGAAAACAGGGGTTCGGTTAACGAATCTTTTTTTGCACGCGGATATAGTCTAGGTGCCAACAATGTGCTTAAAAATGGCGTACGTTCCTCTTCTGGTGGTATACCGGAAGCGAGTACATTAGAATCGGTCGAAGTTTTAAAAGGCAGTGCTGCCTTACTTTATGGAGGTGTTACAGGTGGTGCCGTTGTAAATATGGTTACCAAAAAACCTAAATTTAACTTTGGTGGTGAAGTGAGTATGCGCGCAGGGAGTTACGATTTTTACAAGCCAACAGTAGATGTTTATGGTCCGATTTCTAAAACCATCGCTTTCCGCTTGATTGCAACTAAAGAAAATGCAAACAGTTTCCGTGATGTAGTAAAATCTGACCGCTTCTATGTTAACCCTTCACTACTATTCAAACTTGGTCAAAAAACTGAGCTGATTGTTCAGGGAGATTACCTGAAAAGCGATTACACGCCAGACTTTGGTCTTGGCACCGTTGGCGGTGCAATCCCAAATATCCCAAGAAGTGCTTATTTAAACACAGTATGGGCGTATAATAATACAAAAACAGCAACCGCACAAGCAAATCTTACGCACCGTTTTAACGATAACTGGAAATTAAATACTGTTGTTGCCTACCAGTCCTACAACCGTAATTACTTTTCTGCAGAGAGACCAACGGGTAATGCAGCAGGTGTTGCCGCACGTAACCTCACCCGTTCAAAATCGCAGGAATACACCTACAATCAGCAACTAACCTTAACAGGAACTGCCAACACAGGATCAATCAAACATCAGATATTAGTTGGTGGAGACGCAGATCAATCCAATACCAGAGCATATGGCTTCAAATATGATAATAATACCAATGCCCTTAATTATGGTAATATAAATATTTTAGACCCAAGCACTTATAATACAGTTACAGATATTCCAAATACAAGAATTGTATCGAACACCTATACCCCTATTTACCGAATGGGCGCTTTCGTACAGGATCTGATTAGTTTAACTGAACAATTTAAAGTCCTCGCAGGTGTACGTTATACTTTCCAGAAAACACCAAGAACAGCTACATATAATGATGAAACAGGATTAACAACTTTATCTAATAACAGCTTAGGTAAATCAAAAACAGAAACTGCGTTTTCACCTAAATTCGGTTTGATTTATCAGCCAATAAAAAGTAGTACAGTTTACGTAAGTTATGCAAGCAATTTCACATCCAACACGGGTACAGATGTAAATCTGGCACCACTTACACCATCGACAATCGATCAATATGAAGTTGGTGTAAAAAATGATTTCTGGGACGGCAAACTTTCATTAAATGTTACCGGCTACAAGATTAAGAACAATAAATTTGCACAAACAGCGCTATTCCAGGCAGATGGTGTAACTCCAAATGCTGATGCAACGATTAAAGAATTTAGCGGTGCTACGGCTAGTGACGGACTGGAAATTGATGTTACCGGTAAAATGGCTGAAGGCCTGTATTTCCTGGCAGGTTACAGTTACAATTATTACAGATATACCAAGACACTTGCCAATGGAATCACTGAAGGTGAGCGTATCATCGGCAGTACAAAAAGTACAGCCAATGGAACGGTATTTTATACTTTCAGTAAAGGTGTAGTTAAAGGTTTAAAACTAGGTGCATCTGCATTCGTAACAGGCAAAAGATATAGTGGTTTTAATACACTTAAAGCACCTTTTGTTGCACGCGGTTTGCCAGTCAGAGTTTCAGGATTTACTACTGTCGACTTATCTGCTGGTTATACTTACAGAAAGTTTTCTATCCTGGCTAAATTGTCGAACATTACAGATGAATTAAACTACTATGTTCATGAGAATTACAGCGTAAACCCAATCGCACCGAGAATGTTTATGTCTACCCTGGCCTATAAGTTCTAATAGACCAGTTACATACAAACATGTTTAATAACCCCAACAGCTTTGCAAGGTATTCCAGCAAAGGTGTTGGGGTTACTCGTTTTCAGACGGCGATTCTCTACCAGACATGTATCGCAGATGCATTTTAAGAATTCATTTCTTTCATTTAGAAAGCAGAAAGTACAATTATAGCTATACTAACTGTTCATCAATTGACTTTGTTATCTCCGACTTTACTTTACCCGTATGTTCAGTAGTCTTTGTTTCTATCATCATAATCAGACACTCTTCCACGGCAGATATACGGTGATTAATTCCCTTTTTAACGACAAACAAATCACCCGTTTTCATTTGAAAAGCTGATTGATTCTCAATTTCCATTAGCAGGTTCCCTTCAACGATATAAAATAACTCATCTTCATTTTCATGATTGTGCCATGGTACTTTCTGTCCTTTAATCCTGGCTACTTTTACATATTGGTCATTAACCTCATTAATGATTTTTGGAGAAAAATATTCTGTGATGTTAGAAAATTGCTCTTTTAAGTTCATAAATTTAATTGGGGATAGTGTACGAAGTTACGATTCGTTTTACCAATATGGAAGTGGTCTGGAGTTATACCTTTTGCTATTACATATGCTAATGATAGTTGCGAAGCAATTAAGGACAATAAGAAAAAATAGGTATGAGCAGTTAAAGAAAAATTAATGGCGCCGTTTTGGACAATTATTTAGACAGATAGGTCATGCCGCCGTCAACAAGAAGTTCGGCACCAAGCATGAACGAAGAATCGTCAGAGGCCAGGAAAACCGCTGTTTTACCAATGTCTGATGGTTGCCCAATTCTCCCTATCGGCATTTCACTTGCAAAGTGTTTTTTAATGCCTTCAATTTGTTCTAATGGAACAAATTTCTCAAACGCAGGTGTATCTGTTGTACCAGGTGTTATCACATTTACCCTGATCTTTCTATCTAAAAGATCACTTGAAAATGCTTTTGCAAAAAATATTACGGCCGCTTTTGCTGCACCGTATAGTGTAAAATTCGGGTAGGCACGATGTGCCGCATTTGACCCGATAAGAATAATAGAACTACCATCATTTATATATGGCAGCGCTTTGTTAACAGTGAAGTAAACGCTTTTTAAGTTTAGATCAATTGTCTTGTCAAAGTCGGCTTCGCCCAAAGTTGCTACAGTTCCTACAGCTCCGCCACCCGCATTGGCTACGATAACATCTATTTTGCCAAATTTTTCAGATGTTTCTTTGAACACTCTTTCCAGATCGTCAACATTCGTTACATCGGCATTTATTGCGATAAAATTATCCCCAAGTAAACTCACCGAACTATCCAAAGTTTCCTGGTTTCTACCTACGATAACACCTTTAGCACCTTCATTTTTAAGTTCTTGCGCAATACCGAACCCTATGCCACTGTTACCACCCGTGATAACTGCAACTTTATTTTTTAATCTACTCATGATTTTGTTTTAATATTTGACCCAAAGGTGCAGTCCTGAAACGGACTAAATCTTACCATAAGTCATTAAATATTATTACCAAAAATCAATCTATTTTGATGAATTTTTCCTGATGCGGCTCAGGCTCTCCGGGGTTAAACCCAGATAAGAGGCAATCATATTTTGTGAAAACCTTTGTATAAAGTGTGGATACTCATTAACGAGTTCCTGGAACCGTTCCTCGCCACTTTGACTGATAGCTGACTGCATCCTTTTTTGGGCTGCTATGGTATTATTCTGACTAAGCACCTTTTGCATTGCTGAAAAGGCAGGTATTGGCTTGATGAACTCCTCCACTACCGCATTTGTGATTTGTAAGATTTCCATATCTTCCAGCGCTTCTATATTAAACCGGCTTGGTTTTAAATGGTAATAACTTTCAAAGTCGGCAAGCCACCAATCCTCGACACTCAACTTCAAGATATGTTCATGGCCTTTTTCATCAACGGTATACGTTTTGGCAGCTCCTTTAACAATAAAACCAGCGTATTTGCAAACATCACCCTCCTGTAGAAAATATTGTCTCTTGCGGATTTTTTTCGGTTTAAAATGAGCCATTAACAACTCCTTATCATCTTCCGAAAGCGTTTGGCCCGAAAGATCCTGGATGTAATCAAAAAGCATTTGAAAATCAGACATCGTTTAACTATGTAATATCCGCAATTTAATCAATCTGTCTCACAAAAAGCTTAAAACAAGTAACGCAATATGGGATTTGACCAAGCAGGCATGCGATGAAAATCGCTGCTTCCTAAGAATATTTATTTTTCATAGGTGATAAAATCAACTTTTAAAAGTGCTTTCCGGCAAATATAATAAGAATATTGCCCAGGTGGTGCTACGATGGTTAATTCAAAAAGAGGTCGTTGTTATTCCGAAATCAGCAAATGTGAAAAGGATTAATGAAAATTTCAATGTTTTTGACTTTGAGTTGTCTGCCAATGATATGGCAACTATCAAATCGTTAGATAAAGGGAGCGGACTAATTTATAGTGTTTGAAAATCTGACTACAACACTTACCAATCCAACTACTTTTTATAGAACGACAATCAGGAATTTTGTACTTGAAATTTATTCGGTTTCAGAACAATTTAAAAAACAGTTATGCAAAAAAGAAAATTAGGAAATAGCGGATTGGAAGTTTCCGCGTTAGGTTTTGGCTGTATGGGTTTAAACTTTTTGGATGGTAAAGGTCTTGACAAAAAAGATGCCATCACACTACTGCGCAACGCGGTTGAAAGGGGTATCACATTTTTTGATACCGCAGAAGCCTACGGACCTTACACCAATGAAGAACTTGTTGGCGAAGGATTACAGCCTTATAGAAAGGACGTTATTATCGCAACAAAATTCGGTTGTAAAGATGCCAGACCAGCAACGGGTTTAGACAGCAGGCCCGAAACTATAAGAGCAGTAACCGAAGCATCTTTAAAAAGATTAAAAACAGATTACATTGATCTGCTTTATCAGCACAGGGTTGACCCCAATGTTCCAATAGAAGATGTTGCCGGTACAGTAAAAGACCTGATACAAGAAGGTAAAGTAAAATATTTTGGTTTATCGGAAGCAAGTGCAAAAACTATTCGCAAGGCACATGCAATTCAACCTGTAACAGCATTACAAAGTGAATATTCTTTGTTTTGGCGTGAACCCGAAAATGAGATCATACCAACGTTACAAGAGCTAGGAATTGGTTTCGTTCCGTTCAGTCCTTTGGGAAAAGGCTTCCTCACGGGTACAATAAATTCAAAATTAGCGGATGTCGACCGCAGAAATGTCATTCCTCGTTTCAGCGAAGAGAACATCAAAGCCAATATGGTTCTGGTGGACGCACTTTCTGAGATCGCAAACCAAAAAAAAGTGACAACCGGACAGTTAGCATTGGCCTGGATCTTAGCTCAAAAGCCCTGGATAGCACCAATACCAGGCACTACAAAATTGCATCGTTTAGCCGAAAACATTGCCAGCACAAATATTGTATTAACGGCCGATGAACTCGCAAAAATTAACACAACCATAAATGGAATCACTCTTGTGGGCGACCGCTATCCCGAAATTTTAGAAAAACAAATAGATAGATAGATAGATAGATAGATAGATAATAAAGCGTGCGTGTGCAAGACAAGTAATGAGCTTGCACACAAACTTTACACAGCGATCTAAAAAATATGTCGGTCAAAACAATTGATTACATTTGTAAACATAAAAATGCATCGACAATCTGACATCAATCATATTAAAAGTATATCGCAACTTGCGCGCGTATTGGGACTTCCTGCGCCATTGCACCCCTTGATTGCATTGATTGATTACAATAATCTTTCGATTGAAATGTTTCCAAAAGGGCAAAAAACAAGTTTCGATTTTTATAAAATTTCCTTTAAGCCTACATTTATTGGGCAAATAAAATACGGACAAGGATATTACGATTTTGAAGAAGGCGGATTAGCATTTTTGAAGCCAAAACAAATCGTTTTTCCACCAGAAGACATAGAAAGCTATGAAGGTATTGCGCTGTATTTCCATCCAGACTTTATTCGAAATTATCCATTAGGAAAAACAATAAATCAATATGGCTTTTTCTCTTACGATGTTTCAGAAGCCTTATTTTTATCCGCGAAAGAAAAAGAGATTATAGCCAATTTATTTGCCACAATAGCGAATGAATTACACAACAATATTGACAGTTTCAGCCAAGATGTTCTGGTGTCGCAAATAGAATTGTTATTGAATTACAGCAATCGTTTTTACAATAGGCAATTTATTACGAGGAAAGCAATCAATCACGACATCATAACTGCTTTAGACAAACTTTTAGACAACTATTTTAAAGAAGAAAACAGTCTGAAAAACGGTTTGCCATCCGTGAAATATATCAGCACAGAATTAAAGCTATCGCAACGCTATTTGAGTGATATGCTGAGTTCGTTGACAGGGTTAAATACACAACAATACATTCAGAACGCAATCATAGAAAAAGCCAAAGAAAAATTATCTACGACAAATCTATCCGTTTCGGAAATCGCTTATGAACTGGGCTTTGAACATTCACAATCGTTCAGCAAACTTTTCAAGACAAAAACAAACGTTTCGCCTTTGGAGTTCAGACAGTCGTTTAATTAAACAGTCACTTATTTATCAAAATTAGTTGGATTGTTTAACACCTTGTTATTACAGTGTTATCTGACCCCTTACCGGATTGGAATCGAACCGCCTTGAGCAAGATTGGCGTCAAATTAATCATTGAGGAGGAACGTAACCAATAGTTGATTACCTGTCTTCCCACACCACCTCTGTTCCAAATATTGTTATTCATGAATGATTATTAGTGCCGATTCAGTTGCATTGCAAACTGCTATCTCAAACACCATCGATCAGTTTGGCTCTATAGATATCCTTGATCAACAACGCGGGAATCTGTCCATCAGGCGATTTTGAAGATATCACCTTGAGCGACTTTGATGAGATTATGAATATCAATGTAAAAGCTGTTTTCGCTGCAAGCCATGCTGTGGTTAAAAACATGACCGAAGGTGGCCGTATCATATCGATAGGTAGTAACCTGGCTGATTTTGCGGTATCAGGCGATACCATACTTTATTCGATGAGTAAATCTGCACTTCAGGGTTTTACAAAAGGTTTAGCCAGGGCTTTGGGCCCTAAAAAGATCACCGTTAACTTAGTACAGCCCGGCCCTATTGATACAGACATGAATCCCGCGGATGAACCATTGGCAGATTTTTTAAGAAGCAGAATGGCCTTACCGGAGTATGGTACGGGTGACGATATTGCGGGGTTAGTTGCTTTTCTAGCCGGTATTGAAGGAAAATATATCACCGGGTCTACCTTAACAATTGATGGAGGGATGAATGCTTAAGGTTTTTCTTTGCTAATAAAAGAACGATCGGTTTAATATAGTAATAGTCTTTTCTCGGCATTACACTAAGTTGTAAAAAGAATGACCTGAGATATGTTTTTAGCAAATGGATCAAATTGAAAGGCATTACCTTCTAGCTCTGCACACGATACTTATTCCTTTAAAATTGATTTATGGTTTCATTAGTGAGTGAACGTACAAAAGTCAATATGGTCTAAATCTATTATCCAGAATACTGTTTAGCACATCAGGAGACATATTGATTACACATTTACAGTGTATTATTGTTGTATCCAAAAACTACGAAATGGAAAATTTAAAAACTCTTGGATATTGGGCAAGCAGATCATTGATAGGCGGACAAATATTAAAACCGATGGAATTTGAGCGTACTTCATTAACCTTAGTAAAACAATCAGGCTACATAGCTTCGATACCTTCTCCATAGCGGAATAAGCAAAATCACCAGAACCATAGAGGAAGCGATGGCAGTGAAGCTCAGGAGATGAAACTTCTGATCAGTTATACCAGTATGAAAAATCACTTTCAGTTGAGAGCTTGATAAGATAGCCCCGAGGTAAGCAAAAGTTCTGTACAGGCCAAATGAAACTCCCTTTTGTGCTAATGGAGCCTCTGCGTTGAGCAATGCCTGGTTCGCGATCAGATTAAGGCCTTCAGCGATTCCCATTACAACAGTGATTACAACGATCATAAAAATACTGATTTCTGAGTTGAGCATGAATATACCGGCACATGTTGCCAACATAAACATCACTCCCCAAAAGTTTTGCGCAAACAGTTTTTTGCTGTTGGAAATGAGTAATCCTGTTGCGATAGCTACTATGGAATCGGGAAGCATGAATAATCCTGTTTGTGCCGGATTAAAATGCCTTACTCCCTCAAGCCATTGTGGAAATCCATACAACATCGTATACAGAATGTAACTTGTAGCGAGTGCCCTGATATATACCAGCAGAAGCGAAGGCTTGCTGGCGAGCAGACGAACATCAATAAATGGATTTTCCTGTCTGCGTTCCCATACGATCATCAGCACGAGCAATGCCGTAACAGCGATCATCAACGGCCAGTTGACGATGTGCTGCATCAGCAAGAACATCAGCGAAAGTAGAAACAGGGTAAAAAGCAGAATACCGGGGATATCCAGCTTCACTACTAATGCAGATCTGCTCAGTTTTTCTCTTACAGGGTCATTGGGAATAGCTTTCGAAAGATAAAGTGCGATGATTACCCAGGGGATATTGATAAAAAATATGCCCTTCCACCCCAGCCACTGCGTCAGCATTCCACCCAGCACAGGCCCCAGGATCATGCTTACCTGAGCAGAAATACCCACAATACCCAATACATTACCCGGAACGGGCTGTTGTACCTCTGCGTATTTTTTGTTGATTAATGCCATGGCAGAAGGATATGCTGCCGAGGTACCCAGTCCGAGGATAATTCTGGAGACTATCAGCCAGGAAAATCCGGGTGCAAACATACCAATGAGTGCAGCGACCAATACCAGAATGTAACCAAAAGTGTTTATTTTCTTTGCGCTGAAGATATCAGCCAGCCTGCCCATCAGCGGCTGCGCAATAGTAGAGGTCAGGTAAAGCGACGTTACCAGTATGGCACCCTGACCAACACTTTTTCCGAATGAATTGCATAATGGAATCAATGCAGTAGCCAGCATGGTAGAATTTAACGGGTTCATCATCGTGCCAAGCACGATTGGCAGCATGAACTTATATGGGAAACGCTCTATCTCTGGCATCTAGTTCTTACTCCTGAAAGCAGCAATGAGTTCTGCCGATTTTGCGATAATGTTTGCTGAAGGATGCGCAAGCTTCATTCCTGCAATGCCTTTTTGTAAATCGATTATTACAAGTGCCGTTCCGGGATCTAATTGAGTAATCATGATTTGTGCATTTCGTTTTTTAAATTCTGAGTTATAATTATTTGTATTCTACTAACTGCTCCATCAGGACAACCGCCTGCTGCAGCAATTTCTTATCCGCGTCTGACAGGCAGTTTTCTATTGCTTCATTGAGCCATTCATCACGCTCATGCCTGGTATTGTCAACCATCTTTCTTCCAAAATCACTGAGGGATATAGAAATTTTTCTCTTATCTGTTTCTGAAGGGATTTTAATAATCAGATTCGCTTCTTCGAGTTTGTTAATGATCTGCGACATCGACTGAGCTTTGATTTTTACCATTTCGGCCATCTGTGAGGGGAACAGCTGCCCGTGATTATACAGGTTGGAGAGTGTGGTGATTTCTGTAATCGATAAATTATCGACCGTATTGATCTGCTGTCTCAGTCTCTTAAATAAATGAGAAGTAACAGTTCGCAATGCGGAGGCAAGATGTATTTCTTCTTTCATATTTGTAAGGCAAACTAATAAGTTTACCTTACAAATATATAGCTTGTTTTGTTAATAATGCAGATATAGTAAGATTTAATATCTATCAAAACAACTTTTCTGCTGTTCATACTATTTAATAGACAGTGGTATAACAGTACATTGGCGGAAAGACTTGAATATGATTGGCAAATACCTATCTCCTGATAATCCGTTAAAATGGTATATATATCAGGAATTTGTATCATACTGAAGCGACTAAAAGATCAGACTTTTGTTATACTAAACTTCGTATTATGAAAAAATTATTGATAGGGCTTTTTATATTCATTGCATCTGTACAACTGTCAGCTGCGCAGACAACCGCTACACCAGCAACTGCCCCAACAAAGGCCGAGCAGGAAATCCTTGAGCTTTCAAAAGCGAAATGGCTTTGGATGGCAGATAAAAAAACAGATACGCTAGATAACCTGTTCGCAGGCAAAGCTGTATTTGTGCATATGGGTGGAACCTGGGGTAAACCCCGTGAGTTGGAGGTAATAAAAAGCGGTATGATCTGGTACAAAAAAGCCGAGATCTACTCCGCTTCGGTGAATATCTTCGGTAATACGGCCATCCTTTTGAATGATATTGACCTGGTAGCGGTAGTAGGCGGAAATGAGGTAGTAAATCCGTTTATGGTAACTGAGGTTTATCTCAAAGAAAATGGCAAATGGCAAATGGGTTCTCTTACCTTCTCACATTTGGCCAGAAAGGTTAAAATGACGCCGCAGAAGTAACAGGCAGTATTTCTGTTAAGAGGTTAATTTAAATTCATATTTCTGAACTCGTTTGGATTTTGGCCCACAACCCTTTTAAAGAAACGGGAAAAATGCTGCGGATATTTAAAACCAAACTCATAAGCGATTTCATTTATTGTTTTATGGCTATTACTGATCCTGTGTTTTGCTTCTTCAACCAATTTGTACCTGATATATTCCTGTGCAGTTTTACCGGTTTCTTTCTTTACAAGGCTGCCAAAATAGTTAGCCGATAAATGGAGTTCTTCCGCACAGTAAGCCACAGAAGGAATGCCGAACTTGTAGGGATTGTCAGATGTAAAATAATGGGACAATACTTTATCAAAGCGCTGTAGAACACTGCTGTATTCAGTAGCCCTTACCAGGAACTTGCGGTTTAAAAAACGTCCGCAATAGTGCAGGAACAGTTCGATATTTGATACAATCAATTTTTTGCTATGCCTGTCAAGCGTATTTGTCAGTTCCATCTTGATGTTCGAAAAAAAAGCAAGGACCAATTGATATTCTTGCGGTAATAAATGCAAAGATTGATTGGGACCGTTACTGAAAAAGCTACAATCATTAAGGCATTCTTCCAAGGAAGTATCCTGTACAAGGTCGGGATGGAAAATCAACGCCTGCGCCATCGGGTGGTAAGGAAGGGTTTTAGAAGATATATCATTGATCGGGCCCGGTGCTATAAACTGCAGTGTTCCTTCCATATGATCTGATGGAGAAATATAAAGACAGTATACCCCTGCCTGAACTTTATAATTACCGCTAATTTTTTCAGCGGCAAAATCGATCAGTTTAGTTTGCGGATAACGGGTTTCATAATAATCAAAATCACTGGTTTTGTAAACCGTATCAAAATTCATCAACCTTTCTATATTTTTAATCATGATCTTATCCTCCTTTTACCTGCATAAAAATCGCTGCCGGCCTGTTAGTATAAAAATCAGGAAAATAGGTTAAGACTATCACCGGGATCGGAACAAAGCGAAAAACAGGAGATTGAAAACGAAATACTAATGAAAACAAATAAGTCAGTTAGCCGTTCACTATCCAGGCTTTAAAGTCTGCTGCTTTGTTTTTACTGATATAAATAGGTTCCGGCACCCCTGTGGCCAGGGTAATCAGTAACCTGCTATCGAACCAGATCGTGATATCTTTCACCTCCTGCCGGGCAACTATATATTGTTTGTTGGCACGGTAAAAGTCGGCCGGATTCAAAAAAGAAAAGATCTGGTCCAGCGTGTTTAAATAAACAAACTGGGTTCCATCGTTTAAACAAAGCGAGGTGTTTTTATCTGAGGTATAAAAATAGGAAACCTGACTAACCTCAACAGGTAGCAACTTATCTTTAACCGGAACTAAGATTTTGTCATTATACCGCTTAGCCCCGGTCATCTTCGCTATTTTTGATAAATAGGCCACAATATCATTAGACGACCATCTGCTGAATTTTACAAGTGAACGCTGTAGTTCACTGGTTTTTATCGGTTTAAGCAGATAGTCGATACTGTTTACTTTAAATGCCTCGATTGCGTATTCGTCATATGCTGTGGTAAAAATTATCGGCACTTCTACTTCGATATAATCAAATATCAGAAATGCGGAGCCGTCCGATAGGTGGATGTCCATTAATATCAGATCGGGTACAGGATATTTTTTAAGCCAGCTTACAGTCTGACTTACACTTTCCGTATTTCCCAATACTTCTATAGCCGGATCAATCTCTTTCAAAATTTCGACCAGGCTTTCGTAAGCAGCAGTTTCATCTTCAACAATCAGCACCTTCATCCTGCTTATTTTAGCGGTAAGTAAACAGTGAATATTTTTCCATCATCTTCGATTTTAATCGCTTTATCCATCAGTAGCATAAAACGGCTTTCTAAATTACCCAGCCCTGTTCCACTGGTTACCGGCACCTCTAATTTAGGATAAATCGGGTTGGAAACCACCAGTTCATTTTTATCATTGATTTTTATGGTGACGATCATTTTATGGTCACTATCAATCGTATTGTGCACCACCACATTATCAAGCAGCGGGAGGATAGAAAGAACAGGCAATCTGTATCTAAGCAGGTCCTGATCGATATCAATAGTATATTTAAGCTTGTTGGCAAAACGGACTTCCATCATATAACGGAAAGAATCTACAAAGGCCAGCTCCTCGCCCAGGGTAATCAGTCCCTTTTTATCGCTTTGGAGAATGTACCGGAAAACATCTGAAAGCTTGTTTACATAATTGAGCGTGATCTCATTATTATTCTTACGGATCAGGGAGGTAAGCCCGTTTAAAGAGTTGAAAAAGAAATGGGGGTTAACCTGGTTTGTTAATGCATCATAACGGCTTTGCAGGTTAGTAACCTTTAGTACCTCAATCTCCTGTTCCTTTTTTCTTTTCTCGGTATACAGTGTAATGATATGCCCGGTAAGCGCAGTTAAAATTGAAACAATTAAAAACTGGAACAATACCAAACTACCAAAATGCCTTACCCTGGTAAAGATCAGGAAAGAAATGAGGCCATATATTGCATAACACAGGATAGCGATCAGGCTGCTATAGAGTAAGCGCTGTTTAAATACAGGGGTGGTTAGTTTTTGCAGGTTGATCTTTAACAGGATAAAGATCATGGTGATAAAGAACAGATAGCGAGAGATAAAAAACTGCACATGATGTATCCATTCCGCTTTAGTGAGCCCTTTAAGCTCAAAGGGCAGCCAGGTGATGTCGGGGTATAAAACGAATAATGCAGCTACAATGCTGATGATTAGCAGCTGGAATAAATTATATTTCTTCAGCAAGGTATTTCTTGGTTTGTAGTATAATTAACAGGTATGGAAATGTAAAAATACAACCTTCTTTTTCTAATCAATAACAGAACCGGAGCAAAGCGAAAAAATAAAGATGAAGACGAAGAGTTATAGCATTTTCAATCATCCGGTTCCATTCACTAAATCGTGAACTCATATAGTAACACAAACGTGGTTACACAGGCAAACACCTTACCAGTAATAATGGTAGGAAAAGCAGTAACTGATATCTTGTTCTTGTAAATAAAAGATAAGACCTTTACCGTTGCTGCTGACGTGGCAGATAAATCTTAAAAACTTAACCTTATTAAAAATGTTAGCGCAATCGCACTAACATTTTAATACCCATTGATGAAATCATCATGATCTTTCTGCTCCCAACGAAAAGAATACAGGATCATGATCACTTCATAACCGATAAAAGAAAATGAAAAAACATCTGCTGCCTGCCCTATTTACCTTTACATTCCTTCTATTCTCTTGCGGGCTATTTGCCCAGACCAGCATTAAGATTGATACCCTCAAAAAAAATGACACGCTAAAAAACCATGTTCTCCACGAAGTGGTTGTTTCTGCCTCCCGCAGGTCTGAAAGTATATTGAAAGCACCTGTTACAATTGAGATTCTGAATAGCCGCGATATTAAGCGTTCGGCGGCACCCAGCTTTTTTGATGCACTGGAAAATGTGAAAGGCGTACAAATGCTAACCCCAAGTATAGGGTTCAAGATCATCAATACCCGTGGTTTCGCTAATACTACCAATGTCAGGTTTACCCAACTGGTAGATGGGATAGACAACCAGGCCCCTCATATTGGTGCCCCGATAGGAAATGCGATGGGACCAAGTGATTTAGATGTCGAAAGGGTAGAAATTATCCCCGGCACTGCTTCTGCGCTATATGGCTTGAATGCAATTAACGGTCTGGCTAACTTTATCACAAAAAATCCTTTTACCAGTACAGGAATTACCATCCAGCAAAAAACAGGAGTTACGCACATCAACGACCCTGAGTCACCCGCGAAACTTTTTTCCGAAACCAGTCTGCGTATCGCACAAAAAATCTCTTCACATTTCGCTTATAAAGTTAACTTTACCTATACAAAAGGTTATGACTGGATTGCAAATAATCAGACCGACTTAAATGCCAGCGCAAACAGAGGCGTAGGCATTAGCGGGGGAATTGACAACCCTGCGTTTGATCCTGTTAATGGTTATGGCAATGAGTCTTCGAACCGCCGCAGAATTACACTTGCGGGCAGGCAATACCAGGTATCACGGACAGGTTACGATGAAAAAGACATGACGGATTATGACATCAAAAATATCAAAGCAGATATAGGTTTACACTATAAATTATCGGACAAAACAGTATTGAGCTATACTTACCGGATTGCGGATATCAATAATGTTTACCAGCGTGCTAACCGTTTTGCTTTGAAAGATTACGTTTTGCAGCAACATGCGGTCGAATTAAAAAACGATATCTTTCAGGCGAGGGCGTTCATTACTACAGAAAATACAGGAAAATCTTACAATCTGCGTTCTGCGGCAGAGAATCAGGACCGCAGATTTAAAAGTGATAACCAATGGTATACAGATTACACCTCTGCGTTTAACGCAGCTATTGCACAAACAGGGAATACTCCTGCCCAAGCCCTTGCCAGAGCGCGTACGGTAGCCGATCAGGGCAGATTGCAGCCAGGTACGCCGGCTTTCCAAAATTCCTTAAATGACCTGGCAGATATAAATAACTGGGATGAGGGTGCTGCATTAAGGGTTAAGGATAACCTTGTTCATGCTGAAGCGCAGGCTGACATATCCAAAGCTATTGGGGGCAATTTCAGAGAGAAAACAGGATTGGATTTATCAGCAGGCGTGGATTATCAAGCTTATATTATCCATCCTGATGGCAACTATTTTATCAATCCCGCAGCAGGAAAAACATTTGATACCTTTACTTATGGCAAGACAGGTGCTTTTTTGCAGGCAGGGAAAAGTTTATTAAAAGATATGTTGTCGGTAACAGCGACTTTAAGGGCTGACAAAAATGATTATTTTGAAGCTAAGCTGAATCCTCGTTTTACTGCGGTAGTGACACCTGATCAAGATCAAAGTGTGCGGATCTCTTACCAGAGTGGTTCACGTTTCCCTAGCATATTTGAAGCTTTTTCTAATGTAAATAGCGGCGGCGTAAAACGCGTAGGTGGATTGAAGGTAATGTCTGACGGTGTTTTCGAAAATGCGTATCTCCGCAGTTCTGTAGATCAGTTTCAGGCAGCGGTAACGAATGATTTTAACAATGGCGTTTCTACTGCGGATGCTATTGAGCGGCAAAAAGGGCTGCTGATAAAAAATTACTATACCTATCTTAAACCTGAGCATATCAATTCATTGGAGCTCGGATACAAAGGGTTGTTTCTTGATAGGACGCTGAAAGTTGATGCTGATTTTTACTATAACAAGTATAACAACTTCATTGCACAGGTAGAAATGAATGTGCCCAATACCCGTTCTCCGGATTCTATCCCAACTGCACTAAATGACAGAAACAAGCAAAGCCGTTACCGTTTGTATACCAATTCGCGCAGTGTGGTATATAACGTAGGCGGAAGTCTTGGTGTGAGCTATTTATTTTTAGGTAAGTATACTTTAGGCGGGAATGTTTCTTATGCAAAGTTGAGCAGAACAGAGAACAATGATGGGTTTGAAGATGGCTTTAATACACCAGAATGGATCACTAATGTTTCTTTTGCTGGCGATCATGTTTACAAAAGCTTAAGCTTTATGATGATGTACAAACATCAGAGCAGCTATTACTGGCAGTCATTTTTGGTGAACGGCCAGGTAAAGTCTTATGGCAATGTGGATGCGCAGGTGAGCTATGACTTGATGAAAGACAAATTGGGAATAAAAGTTGGTGCTACTAATGTGTTGAATAAATACTATTATTCTTATCTGGGCGGCCCTTCTGTTGGCGGCATGTATTATACAACGCTGACTTACCAGCTGTAGTTCAATTTATATCCGCTATTGGCTAAAAGTTATGTCTAAACAAATTTTAGCCAATAGTGAATATATTACTTGCTGATCCCGCCGAACACCTGTTATACAACGAGTTATTGAGCAAATACAATTCTCAATATATAGTATTTTATTGCCCCAACTCATGTCTATCTTGCCAACCGAAATATGATTGCCTTTTATCAATAAACCACTGATTGTTCACTTTAACATACTGATCGTGATAGTGCATCCCAATAGTCGTTTTTATTGTTTTATCATTTTCTATGCTGATTAGCGTTACAGTACAATACGCAATTCCTGTCGCAGTGTTATCATTAATAACTGTAACCTGCTGGCCATTAAAATGGTAAGCACCAACAAAATTCTTAAGGAAAGCAGTAAAAGTATTTTCAACTTCTAAACGTCCCCTTAAGGTGGCAGTTAGCTGCTCACCAGAAAATAATTCTACAGTACAACTTTCCGAAAAAAGAGCAGCTTGCTGATTCATTTTTCTTTGATCGCCATATATGGCATACCTATCTACTAATTCTTTCAGCGCAATCTTGTCTTCAATCTGATTCATTTTATTATTTTTTATTTGTGATCTCATTTCATAAAGAAACAATACGGCATTTTTCATATGACTAGCTGTGTAGTATAATCATTAGCGCTACCATATAGATCTATCTTTTACAAAGATCATAGGTTGTTATTAATATTTCAGGATACATATTACGGAGATTAATACCATTATTACTGATTCGGGTTGCCGGACATACATTCACAATAAGTTGTTCAATAGGCTTCTCTTAAATTAGTTCTTCTAATGGTTAAATCAGTAAAAATGGTAGAAACATCCGTAACCTATATCATATCGTGATGAATAAAAGATTAGATATTTATGCTAGCTAAATTTTAAACAAGCAGGAGTTATGAAACGAATATTTTTAGGGCTAATATTAATGGCAGCATGTGCTGCTCATGGTCAGCCACCAACAAATACCAATGCACCAACAGTGCGCACTGCTTCTGGGTTATTGCGTGGCACTACCGAAGGTGACGTTTCTAGTTTTAAAGGAATCCCTTATGCTGCTGCACCGGTGGGTGCTAACCGTTGGCGATCCCCGCAACCGTTTCCTGCATGGCAGGGAGAGCGCGATGCGACTAAATATGGTGCCGACTGCGCACAGATGGGGTGGCCGCGTAATGGGACAGAGATTTCGAAAACCTCTTCTGAGGATTGCCTATTTTTAAATATATGGAAGCCAAGTAATATTGCAGCCGGAGCAAAGATGCCGGTGATGGTATGGATCCATGGTGGAGGTTTTGTAGCTGGTAGCGGTGTGCAGCGGGATTTTTCTGGTGCTTCTTTTACAAAGCAAGGCGTTATGCTGGTAACTATAAATTACAGGCTGGGGCGACTTGGTTTTTTTGCTTTCCCGGCGTTATCTCGTGAGCAGCCAGATGAACTGAAAGGTAACTATGCTTATATGGATCAAATTGCCGCACTGAATTGGGTAAAACAAAACATCGCAGCATTTGGAGGCGACCCAAATAATGTGACTATTTTTGGTGAATCTGCTGGCGGTGTATCTGTGCATTCGCTCCTTACCATTCCATTGGCCAAGGGGTTGTTTCAAAAAGCGATCATCGAATCTGGTGGTGGCCGTGATGGCGTGCTAACGGGGCGGCCTATTGATAAAGAAGGAGCTGATTCTTATTATCCTATCTCTGCAGAAACTATAGGTATTAACTTCGCAAAAAAACATGGAATCCAAAGCACAGATGCTTCGGCTTTGGAAAAGCTAAGGTCTCTTAGCGTAGCAGAAATTGTAGACGGCGGCCAGGAAAGTGATGGACCAGGTGGTCCGCCTATCTATTCAGGACCGATACTGGATGGTAAATTGGTAACAGAAACTGCTCAAAGCGCATACGAATCTGGCAGGCAGGCACTGGTTCCCATTATGATTGGCTCAAATAGTGCAGAAGTACCCGCTGGTTTCGTTAATGCGAAGTCTAAAGATGAATTACTTAGTTTATTCGGCAACATGAAGGCTGAAGCAAAAACTGCCTACGATCCTACTGGCCAAACGGAATTTGAAAAAATGCTTTCTATGGTCAATACGGATAAGGTATGGGCAGAACCTGCAAGGTTTACCGCCCGTGCATTTACAGCTAAAAAAGCGCCGGCATACATTTACCTGTTTTCTTATGTGTCTCCTTCCATGCAGCAATTTATGAAATATGGCGCATCCCATGCCTCTGAAATCAGTTATGTTTTTGGAAACCCGGTTAGCCGGAATGGAGCGCCGATAGCAGCAAAGGATCAGGAGGTTGCAAAGCTGATGAATACATATTGGACAAATTTTGCTAAAACAGGCGACCCTAACGGCAGCGGATTACCGAAATGGCCCGCTTATCATCTTAAGAAGAATGAGCTGCTTGAGTTCACATCAGACGGCTCGGCAGTTGGAGAGCCCGATCCCAAAAAAGAGCGAATGGATGTGATTGAAAAGGCGGTAACCACGGGGAACTTACATTAAACTTAAGCTGCTGCAATTATGGATAATTCTCAAAATATAAAATCAAATATGGAACTAAATCGCCGCAGCCTGCTTAAAGGTGCATTTGCACTTGCAGGCGCTTCTTTACTACCTGATCTGGCTAATGCTGCTCAGGAAAATGCAGCCACAAGTGCTAATCCTGGCCGTCGCAAGCTAGGAGGCAAACTGGAAGTTTCCAGTATCGGACTTGGTGTGCAGAATATGAGCCGTACGTATCAGACAACGATACCCTCAAGACCCGAAATGATTAAAATCATTCGTAAAGCATATGATAAAGGTGTCACTTTATTTGATACTGCTGAAGCCTACGGACCGTTTGAATGTGAGCGGATACTAGGAGAAAGTATAGCACCTTTCCGAAACAAAATTGTAATCGAAACAAAATACGGCTGGAACATTGATCAGAAAACAGGTCAGCGTCTCCCGGGACTAAATAGCCGCCCTGAACATATCAAAGAAGTAGTTGAGGGTATGCTGAAGCGTCTCCGTACCGACCGCATTGATTTGCTATATCAACACCGTGTAGATCCGGCAGTTCCAATTGAAGATGTAGTTGGTGCAATTAAAGACCTGATACAGCAAGGAAAGGTATTGCATTATGGCCTTTCTGAGCCAGGACTGCAAACAGTAAGGCGAGCACATGCGATCCATCCGGTAACGGCTATTCAAAACGAATATTCGCTATTATGGCGTGGACCAGAAGAGGCGATCATTCCGCTGTGTGAAGAGCTCGGCATTGGTTTTGTGTGCTGGAGCCCGCTTGGGGTAGGTTTTTTAACCGGAGCGATTGATGCCAATACCAGGTTCGCTCCAGGAGATATTCGCGGCGGGGAATCCCGGTTTTCGCCAGATAATTTGCCTAATAATCTTGCTCTTGTGAAATTACTGCAAAGTTGGGCTGTAAGAAAACAAGCTACAGCTGGTCAGCTTTCGCTGGCATGGCTGCTTGCGCAAAAGCCGTGGATTGTGCCGATTCCAGGGACTACACAGCTAGAGCATATGCTGGAAAACACGGCGGCAAGCGATGTGAAATTTAGCGGTGACGAGTTGAAACAGTTCAATCAGGAATTATCGGCTATTTCGATCAAAGGTATGCGCCTGCCTCAGGGTGTATTGAATTTCTCTAATGTTGAAGCGCCAATTAAGCAATAAATTAATTAATACGACTTATGAAAAACCAGATCGTCATACTTTTTGCCGGCTGTTTATTGCTAGCCGCATCGTGTAAAAAGAAAAATAAAACCGAAGAAACAACAGATCCGCCGACCACAACTAATCCCACTACCCCACCCGTAGAGACCAGTCCGCCCAATTCAAGTTACACACCCTCATTTACTGGGCAAACCCGTATCAGGGGTGTACGCACAACGACGAGCTACAATGCACAGGTGCTAACTTCCTCATTAACTGCTCCATGGGGAATTGCTGCACTGCCGGACGGACGATTTCTGATTACGGAGAAGGCAGGAACTATGCGCCTGGTGACGGGTGCTGGACAAGTTGGTACGCCATTGAGCAATATACCTAGTGTTAACTCTGCTGGCCAGGGTGGTTTACTTGGTCTTTGTGTTGATCCAAATTTTGCTGTTAACCGCATGGTTTATTGGTCTTTTTCAGAAAGAGGCACAATTGGGAATGTTCTAGCAGTTGCCAAAGGCCGGCTCCTAACAAATGAAACAGGTATGGAGAATGTAACGGTGATCTATCGTGCAACACCTGCATGGTCTGGAACAAATCAATATGGCAGCAGGGTTATTTTCGATCGTACAGGCAACCTGCTGGTGAGTAGTGGCGACCGCTCCGATCCGGGGATTCGCGGACAAGCGCAAGACCTTAACTCCGCAATAGGTAAGATTTTACGAATCACAACTGATGGACAGCCAGCACCTGGCAATCCTTTTGTGGGACAGGTTAGCGCGCGACCAGAATTATATTCACTAGGCCATAGAAATCAACATGGATTGGCGATCCATCCAGTTAGCGGAGATTTGTGGGAAGGCGAATTAGGCCCCAGAGGTGGCGACGAAATCAATCGTATTCAGCCTGGTGCCAATTATGGCTGGCCTATCATTACTTATGGTATTGATTATAGCGGCCAACCGATAGGCGGTGCTATCCAGCAACAAAATGGTATGGAGCAGCCAGTTTACTACTGGGACCCGGTAGTTTCGCCTAGCGGGATGACATTTTACAGAGGAAATCGTATTCCTGAATGGGAGAATAATTTATTTATCGCTGCTTTAAGCGGTATGCATATTGCTCGCCTCGTGATTGAAAATAATAGGGTTACCGGAGAAGAGCGATTGTTATCTAGCGAAGGTCAGCGGTTCAGGGATATCATCCAGGGAACGGATAATGCATTGTATGCGATAACAGATCAAGGTAGGTTATACCGGATTGACCGATAAATTGTTTTTCTTATAAAGTGTAAATTACACTTTATAAGAAAAACAATTGGTAAATATCATTATAATGGGACAATCCAAACGAGCTTATCCTAATTAAAATCTGTTGATATGCTGATGTTATTCCAATCTTCTAATTCCTTAATTTGAGCATTCAATTCTGAACGGGTAAGCTGAATGGCATCACTACCTAATAGTAAACGGAAAGGCCCTTGGCTTTCTTCAAATGCCTTAATAATTGCTTGAGCTGCTTTTTTAGGATCTCCCTGCTGTTTACCATTTGTAGTATCTTTCTCCTTACGTCGTTCACCGGCTGTGGAAGCATAATCTGAAATCACTGTCTCAGACTGTGTTAGCGAACGACCGGCAAAATCCGTTCTAAACGCACCAGGTTCAATCAGCATTACCCTGATACCTAAAGGCGTAAGTTCCTTACGAAGTGCATCTGACATGCCCTCGATTGCAAATTTTGTTGCAGAATAGAAGCCAGAGCCCGGGGCTGCAAAGCGTCCGCCAATAGAAGACACACTCATAATCATACCAGATTTTCGTTTTCTCATGCCTGGTAGTACAGCTTGAATCATCTCTACCGTACCAAAGAAATTGGTATCAAATATTTTTCGAATCTCTTCCTTACTCGCTTCCTCTACGGCGCCCCTGAAACCATAGCCTGCATTATTTATCAATACATCTATTTTACCAAATCTCGCTTCTGCCGCTTCAATTGCATTTTTTATCTGTGCTTGATTTGAGATATCCAGAGAAAGTGCCAAAGCCGTTTCCGGATAGGCTTCTGCGATATCCCGAATATCTTCAACATTACGGGAGGTAACGATCGCATTGTATCCATCGCTTAATACTTCCTTTGCAAGGAAACGCCCAAGCCCGGTTGAACAACCAGTGATCAGCCAAGTTATATTCTTTCTATTTACGTCTTTTTTCATCTTGTATTCTCTTTTATAAATTAATGGTCAGTATTTCAATACAAATGTCTGATGTTTTGTTTGGGTAAAAAACATGCGCATTACTGAATTCCATACCATTTTTACTGATAGGATACATAAAGAGGATACATATTACTTAATGCCTACCAATTTTACTGATGCGGCAAGGTAATTTGGTAAAGGGTATGTGGATTGCTTAATTTTTTTTGATTAGAATTCAAGCTAAAAAGACAAAATATGGAAGAGAAATGCGCAGTTAATTTTACTCGCCGCGAAATGATTGTTGGCACAACTGCAGCTGTTACAACACTTGCATTAACGAATCTGGGCGATTTACAAGCTGCTATCCCTGCTCAGGGTAATTCACTAGGCGTATCATTCACTGTAAACGGAACTAAACGTGAATTGAAAATGGATACCAGAACAACGTTGTTGGATACTTTACGTGAACATCTCCACTTAACAGGCACAAAAAAAGGCTGTGACCATGGGCAATGCGGCGCATGTACTGTCTTGGTTAATGGTCGCCGTATCAATTCCTGCCTTTCACTGGCGCTTCAGCATCAGGATGATACCATAGTAACTATTGAAGGATTAGGAACACCTGCGAACCTCCACCCTATGCAGGCAGCTTTTGTGAAGCATGACGGCTATCAGTGTGGCTACTGCACACCTGGGCAAATATGTTCTGCCGTAGCAGTTCTTCAAGAAATCAAGGACGGAATTCCGAGCCACGTGAGTGCCAATATAACAGAAAAGCCTGTGTTTAGTAACATGGAATTGCGTGAGCGTATGAGTGGTAATATCTGTCGTTGCGGTGCCTATTCAAATATCGCAGAAGCTATTGCAGAAGTAGCCGGTAAGGCGTCGTAATAATAAAAACAGTTTATAAGTTAATAATTATAATAAACCACTATGAAATCATTCACCTACCAGCGCGTTAATTCTCCTCAAGAGGCAGCTGCTGCGGCAGCGCGTACGCCCGGAGCAAAATTCATTGCCGGAGGAACTAACTTGCTTGATTTGATGAAATTACAAATTGAGATTCCAGAGCACCTGATTGACATTGGCAAACTTGACCTCCATAAGATTGAGCCTACTGCCAATGGGGGGGTACGTATAGGTGCAATGGTCACAAATACAGATCTGGCAGCAGATATGAGGATAAGGCGCGATTACGCATTATTGTCTAAGGCACTTCTTGCAGGTGCGTCAGGGCAATTACGTAATAAAGCTACTACTGGCGGCAATCTGCTGCAACGCACCCGATGCCCATACTTTTATGACACCAACCAGAAATGCAACAAACGTGTACCAGGAAGCGGCTGCGCGGCAATTGGCGGCTCGAGCCGGAACATGGCAATCATAGGTGTCAGCGATGCTTGCATAGCCACACACCCCAGCGATATGGCAGTCGCAATGCGCGCACTTGATGCGGTAATAGAAACGGTAAGCCCGGATGGAACAGCCAGAGCGATTCCAATCGCAGAATTTTACCGTTTACCGGAACAAACACCGCATTTAGAAACTGTATTAGCGGAGAACGAACTCATTACAGCTGTAGTCCTGCCCCCACCTTTGGGAGGTCAGCATATTTATCATAAAGTACGTGACCGGGCATCATATGCCTTTGCGCTGATTTCAATAGGTATTATCCTGCATGAGGACGGAACAGGACGACTAGCCGTGGGCGGAGTGGCTGCAAAACCCTGGCGAAGCGAAGCGGCAGAACAGTCATTTCTGAGCGGCGCTAGAGCTGTTACAGCAAAATTAATGGATGGCGCAAAACCAACAAAAGACAACGCGTTTAAGCTAACGCTGATTGAACGTGCATTGAATGCAATTTTAAAGGAAGAACAAATCTAATATGGAATTTAATACCCCAGCTGGGAAAAACCCAATCGATCAATTGAAGGTTATCGGAAGAGCGGCTGATCGTTTAGACGGTCCTTTGAAAACTACCGGAATTGCCCCCTATGCTTATGAACAGCTTGCATTTGGAAAAAAACCTGTGTATGGTGAAATTGTAGGTGCTGCAATCGCTAAAGGGCAGATAAAATCAATCAATCTTAAACAGGCTAAAGCATCGCCAGGCGTGATTTCGATTATTACTGCCGAAAACGCAGGTATCCTTAATGTAGGTGAATTTTATGCTGCACGTTCATTAGCGGGTCCGAAGGTAGACCACTACCATCAGGCTGTAGCGATCGTTGTTGCCGCGACGTTTGAACAGGCACGAGCAGCGGCGGCATTGGTTGAGATAACTTATGTTTCCGAAGAAGGCAAATTTGATCTTGCTGCAGCATTGGATGATGCAACTGTCCCTAAAGGTTCACCCGATAAGGTAGTTGGTAATTTTGAAACAGAATTCGCAGCTTCGCCAGTACAGGTTGACCAGAAATATACTACACCAGATCAAACACATGCGATGATGGAACCGCATGCTACAGTTGCTGCGTGGCAAGGTAACGAACTGACGTTGTGGACATCCGTCCAGATTATTAAATGGGCATTGCGCGATCTTGCAAAGATCCTCGGCATCCCAGCCGCTAGTATCCGTTTTATTTCTCCGTTTATTGGCGGAGGATTCGGAGGAAAAGCTACCGTTCTTGCAGATGCTGTGTTAGCTGCTGTTGCTGCCAGAGTATGCGGCAGACCTGTTAAGGTTACACTGGCACGTACGCTATTAACCAATAATACGACCCATAGGCCTGCTACGATTCAGCGAGTGAGGTTAGGTGCTTCGCGGGACGGCAAGCTGACTGCAATAGCGCACGAGAGCTGGTCGGGAAATGTAGCCGGCGGCCCAGCTGAGCGCAGCACTTTGCCTGCGGTATCACTTTATGCAGCGGCTCATCGGATGTTCAAAACAAGGCTTACTCTGCTCGACCTTCCGGAGGGGAATGCAATGCGTGCTCCTGGAGAAACACCGGGTATGATGGCACTGGAAATTGCCATGGATGAACTCGCTGAAAAGCTACAGCTGGATCCGATTAAGCTGCGGATTTTGAATGACACACAGATAGATCCCGACAAACCCGAACGCCGTTTCTCGACACGCCGATTTAAACAATGCTTAGAACTCGGGGCAGAAAAATTTGGCTGGAAAGAACGCCAGGCCCAACCAGGAACGGTACGTGAAGGGCGATGGTTAATAGGTATGGGTGTAGCCGGTGCAATACGCGGAGATAATGTAGATACTTCCGCTGCGCGAGTTCGCCTTACCCCTAAAGGCGTAATTATAGTTGAAACCGATATGACCGATATTGGGACAGGAAGTTATACCATCATTGGGCAGACCGCTGCAGAAATGATGGGCGTACCGCTAGAACGTGTAATTGTTAGGCTAGGTGATTCCACTTACCCTGTTGCAACCGGATCTCTTGGTCAGCGTGGGGCGAATAGCTCTACCTCAGGGGTTTATGCTGCATGCGTCAAGTTACGTGAATCCATCGTTCAAAAATTGGGTTATAATCTAAATGACGCTGTATTTGAAAATGAAAAAGTGCGCTCTGGCGGGCGGGCGGCTTCACTTAAAGAGGCGGCAGCGAGCGGCGAAATTGTAGCAGAAGACAAGATCGAATTCGGCAAAGGGCGAGACACTTTGGCGCACCAGACTTTCGGAGCTCATTTCTGCGAAGTTGCAGTAGATGCCGCCACCGGAGAAATCAGACTGCGGAGAATGCTGGCAGTGTGCGATTGCGGCCGCATCCTTAATCCGAAGACAGCCAGAAGCCAAGTAATTGGCGCTATGACCATGGCTGCAGGGGGTGCATTGATGGAAGAGCTGATCGTAGATAAAAAGGTTGGATTTTTTGTAAATCATGATCTTGCATCTTACGAAGTACCTACTCATGCGGATATACCGCATCAGGAAGTGATATTTTTAGATGAAGTTGATCCTGCATCATCTCCGATGAAAGCCAAAGGAGTTGGCGAACTCGGTATATGCGGAGCCGGTGCTGCTATTGCGAATGCAATTTATAATGCAACAGGTGTCAGGATAAGGGATTATCCGATCACATTAGATAAACTTATTGAAAAAATGGCATAATTAAGTGTTGAAGGGTATAAAGTATGTTATACCCTTCAACTTAATGACCTGTCTTTGCTGCTAACAGGATAGCTTCCTTAATACGCAAATACGTACCGCACCTGCAAATATTGCCCGCCATAGCATCATCAATATCCTGATCAGTCGGACTTTCCTTTTCTCTTAACAGCACTGCAGCCGACATGATCTGACCTGCCTGGCAGTACCCGCATTGAGACACATCCAATTCCAACCATGCCTTCTGCAGAGGATGATCATTTGTTTCAGAAAGCCCCTCAATGGTGACCACCTTTTTGCCTGCTGCAAAACCTGCTTTGGTTACGCAAGAGCGGGCTGCTTCGCCATCCAGGTGTACTACACAAGCGCCGCATTGCGCTACGCCGCAACCATACTTTGTTCCAACAAGACCAATTGTATCCCTTAATACCCATAATAAGGGCATATTGGGATCAACGTTTAGGTTGTAAATTTTCTTATTAATATTAAGTGTGATCATAATAAAATGTTTTGACCTGATCAAATGTGATAATTAAACAAGCGGTTTATTTGTCGGTTGCAATGAAAAAGGCTGGCTATATTGACGCTGCCCTGATGCTTTATACAAAGCATTAGCTACCGCACCAAACACAGGAGGAAATGGTGGTTCACCTAAGCCCGTAGGATCGATATCGTTTTGTACAAAATGAACATCAACCTTTTTAGGTACCTCATGCATTCGGATAATTCTGTAGCTATGAAAATTGTTTTGCTCCACCACACCATTTTTATGCGTTAATCCTCCATAAAGGGCATTTCCAATTCCATCGACTACCGCGCCCTGCACCATATTGCTTGCTGCATCCGGATTGATAACAATCCCGCAATCAATCGCACTAAATACCCTTTCCACATATGGCTGGCCATCTTTGATCACCATATCGACCACATGCGCCGCATATGAATTATGGCAGAAATAGGCAGCAATTCCCCTGCTGTATTTTTTATTCTCAGGTGTATTCCATCCTGATTTTTCTTTTATCAACGCTAATACACCGGCGTAACGATCGGCGTTGTATTCGTTGTCTTTGCCAACCGGATTCTCCTTTGCTCTTTTTAACAGTTCCAATCGAAAATCTATAGGGTCCTTACCCATTGCTTCTGCTAATTCATCGAGAAAAGATTGTTCTGCAGCGGCATTAAAGTTAGACCGGGGCGCTCTGAACGCACCTATTGTTATATTTGAAGGGATTTGCCAGCCCTCTGCAAGATAATTATCTACAGCACCAGCCGGGAACCTATTCGGATGTATAGCATGTTCAGGAATACCGCCGCCTTTTACATGAAAGGCAGTCAGTTTATTATCAGCATCTAAAGCTGCGCGATAGGTAGCCGTATACATTGGGCGATAGATGCCATATGTTAGATCATCCTCTCTGCTATACACCAGTTTAACAGGTGCTTTGACTTTTCTGGATATCAATGCCGCCTCAATGAGATAGTGCCCGTATGCCCTGCGGCCAAAACCTCCGCCCATGCGGGTCATTTGAATTTCGATCTTTTCAGGAGGCAGTTTTAAAATCTTCGACAATGTTGGTTCTGTCCACCCAGGTGCCTGCAAAGGTCCAACCAGCAAAGCTTTTTCATCTGTAACATGAGCAAAAAAGTTCATAGGCTCCATACAGTTATGCGCTAAAAAAGGAGCTGTATACGTGCGCTCAATAATCTTCGCAGCTTTTTTAAACGCTGCTTCCGGATCACCGTCCTTGCGTAATTGCTGTGCAGGTTTTTGAGCATACTCCTGCATTTTTTTATACTGGGCATCAGTACTTTCAAGCTCCCCAGGAACAATCACCTCCCTACTGCCTCCTCTTCCAGCCATCGTATCTTTAACATCGCCGGCAGGCATCCACTCTACGATTAATTTTTTACGGGCGTTCATGATTTCCCAGGTATTTGTTCCTACAATCACCAGTAAATCATTGAATGTGCGTGTGTCAAAACCACCCTGAGCAAAACCATCCTCATATAATTTTAAGGAAAAAACGTCGTGTATTCCCGGCATTTTCAAGCTTTTCGATGCATCAAAAGATTTTAGCTTCATTCCGAAACCTGGAGGATGCTGGATCATGGCGATCAACATTCCCTCCTGTTTATAATCCAAACCAAATAGTGGCTTTCCACTAACTATTTTTGATCCCTCTACATTTTTCTGTGAGGTTCTGACTACATTAAAATCTTTTACATTTTTCAGCTTTACCTCTTTTGGAATGGGAGAACCTGCGGCTTTGGAAGCGAAATCGCCATAGGTGCCGCTTTTCCCACTCTTTTCATGTAAGAGCATACCTGCCTTAGTGGTTACTTCCTCCATAGGAACATTCCATGTTTTTGCAGCGGCCTCAATTAACATATACCGGGCAGTTGCTCCCGCCTCCCGAAGCGGCTTCCAGTACATTCTTACAGAATTGCTTCCACCAGTAAACTGCGGACCTAGTTTCACATTATCGTGCGGGCCCATCTCAACCAGTACCTTTTTCCAGTCCACCCCAAGCTCTTCCGCAATGATCATCGGAAGCGAAGTCATCACGTTTTGCCCAAATTCAGGATTCGGGCAAAGGATCTTCACCAAATTGTCGCTCGTGATTTTTATATATCCATTTATTTCGCTCCATTGTTCAGCAAGCTCAAATCCACCAGGTTTATCTTCCAGACCCAATTTTGCCAGACCGCTGAAGTGGATCATCAATCCTCCACCTAATAGCAAAGAGGTTTTAAGAAATGTTCGTCTGTTATAATTAGCCTTTTCTGTTTCCATTTTGAATAATTTAAATTACGACTAATAGCGTTACTATATACCACTGAACATTAGATCGTTCGAATGAAATACAGCAAAATAAAAATAAGTTTTTTCTTGCATGCAATCAAGCTTAACAACACAACGAATTACACTGCTATCAACTCATTATTAACACCTTAATGCATAAAAATTCATTTAAATACTATAATATTAAAAAACTTTCTCTAGTCCTGTTTGAAGCGCAGCAAAGTATTGGCCTTTATCATATTTATACAAATCAGACGCTTTAGCGGTGGCACTTATTTGCTGATCATTTAACTTCCTCAATATGAATTGAGCGAGCATTTTTCTGCGAAATTTGCTATTGTTTAGTTTTATTGCTAAAATCTGTTCATATAGATTCTGAAGTTCTCCTAATGTAAAATGCTTGTATAATAAAAAATATCCGATAGGATGATAATTTAGTCCTTTGATTAACGCTGCATGGGCGTTTTTGAGTAGCGTGCCATTATCCCCCATCAATGGAGGCTGACGATGAATTGCAAACCATCTATAGTTTTCCATTATTTTGCTAGTCATATTAGCTGTCCATCTTATCATTACATAATAGTTTATATAAACAACACTATCATCAATTGGAGAAGATTCCATGACTCCTATTTGGTGAAAGAACAAATCTTTTGCCTTGGTTATTTCACAAATTATCCGCTCCGCTGCTTCTGTTATACTTTCCTCGCTTCTAATCTGCCCAGTAGGAAATTTCCATTTTTCAGATTGATTTATTTTCAGCAGCAATATTTTAATTTCATCATGATGATATGCAAATGTGACAAAACGTATAGCCAAAACAGCATATTTGCTTTTCACTTCGCAATTTGGACTTCTAGCGAGATTTGCAGATAAACTCATAAAATGTCTTTTACTCAAATTAGAAAATTAGCTACTATAATCAAATTTAGCCGACCAATTTCCGTGATTTTGGTAGTAAAAACAGTAATCCGTATCATTATGACCAGACAACTCGAAATATTACAGTAAAATATACGGGTAATTAAGGTTTTATCAATTCAAATTTCTGTATTCATTAGGCGTGTAACCTGTCCGCCGCTTAAACAAACGGCTGAAATGCTGCGCATACTTAAAACCTAGTTCGTAAGCTATTTCATTAACGGTTTTATTAGGATCATAGACTTTTTCTTTAGCCAGATCCATTATTTTTAGCTGTATATATTCTAAAGCGGATTTACCAGTTTCCTTTTTAATTAAATCGCCAAAGTAGTTAGCAGATAAACAGAGTTCTGAAGCACAATAACTCACATTAGGCAGTCCCAATTTCTGAGGCTTATCTGAGTTGAAGTATTCATTAAGCAATGATTCGAATCGCTCGATCACGCCTACATTTGCTACCTCCCGTGTGATAAACTGGCGGTCATAAAAGCGGGTGCAATAATCAAGAAACAATTCTATGTTTGCTGCAATCAGCTTTTTACTGTGTTTATCTACACCCGTCTGCAATTCGTACTCAATCTTAGCAAAACAGTCAAGGATGAGCTCTCGTTCTTTTTTTGACAAATGGAGCGCCTCATGCACATCATAAGAAAAAAAGTTGTATTCGCCTATGCGGCGTCCCAGTGCTGTACCATGGATCAGATTTGGATCGAACACCAATGCAATTCCCGTTGGCTGGTAATAGTTTCCGGGAATATTTTCTCCGATTACTTGCCCGGGTGCCAAAAATACTAATGTCCCTTCCTCGTAATCATAATTATTCAATCCATATCGCAAATCACCGCATTTAACCTGCTTAAGAAAGACAACATAAAAACCATAGCTCATCCTTCGCGATTCACGCGGATCAGCATTGGAAAGATCAACAATACTAACCAACGGGTGCAGGCTTTCTTGCTTATTGAAAGTATTGTACTGCTTAATGCTATCAAACTTCAGAATATTGTCCATAACGAATTGATTAAATATTGTTAATCAAATTTAAGATATCTGCTAGCAAGAATCATAGGGTGTTAGAAAAATCAGTAATTATGGTAGACAATCCAGTAATCTGTATCAGAATGCAAAGGAAAAACTTCTTGACATTTGTATTAATGAGAACCACCCCCTTCGTCGCATAAAGCTAAGGGCGGATAAAATTATATGCTGATGAAAAAATTAATTGTAGGCCTTGCGATAATAGCGGGTTTTTCGATAGATGCCGAAGCGCAGGAGAATAAGAAAAAGAGCGAATCATTAACTGCTAAACAGCAAAAAATGATCACTATATCGGCATTTACTGCTAAAGGCGAGCTGGAGTTATTGAAACCAGAACTTAATGGCGGACTTGATTCGGGGTTAACGGTAAATGAAATTAAAGAGGTATTGGTTCACCTATATGCGTATTGCGGTTTTCCCCGCAGCCTGCGTGGTCTCCAGACTTTTATGGCAGTACTTGAAGAGCGAAAAGCCAAAGGAATTAATGACCAACAAGGGAAGGCAGCTTCACCGATCAACGATAAACGCAGCAAGTACGAGCGCGGAAAAGAAGTTTTAGGAACACTCTCTGGGGCTCCTCAAAGCGATAAACGGACCGGTTATGCGGCCTTTAGTCCGGAAATAGAAATCTTTTTGAAGGAACACCTTTTTGCCGATATTTTTGAACGTGACGTGCTCACTTATGCAGATAGAGAGCTGGTTACGGTATCGGTATTGATTGCCATCGGAGGCGTAGAACCTATGCTCAATTCGCACATGGGCCTTTTCCTTAATCAGGACTTTACTACTGCTCAGTTAAGCCAGCTCATCAATGTTATTGAAACTAATGTTGGCAAAAAAGAAGCAGACGCTGCAAAACCGGTTTTAGCTGAGGTAGTAAAAGCAAAAGGTTAATACCGTAATTAAGGAATGAACTTAAATTATTAGCAACAGGCAATATGAAAACGAAACTTCTAATTATTTCTACCTGCTTAACCGCCCTTCTCGCATCATGCAATAATGGCAAAGTAAAGGCGGTTAAATCCAATCCTGAGGCTTCGGAAAGCCCTTTTCCAGCTGGAAAAGAGATAACTAACAGTAATTTTAAGGGAAAGGCCTGGCTTCAATCGTTAGTAGAAGCAGACAGCCTGAATCAGATATCGGTTGGAAATGTGACCTTCGAAGCTGGTGCCAGAACGAACTGGCATTCACATCCTGGAGGGCAAATTTTGCTTGTTACTGCAGGAACGGGTTATTATCAGGAAAAAGGCAGCCCAATAAAAATACTGCACAGAGGTGATGCAATTAAATGCCCACCAAATGCGGTACACTGGCATGGAGCAAGTCCCGATGATACGTTTTCTCAAGTTGCGGTTACTACACGGGAAGCGGGGCCACCGGTTTGGTTGCAGCCAGTAACCGATGAAGAATATAACGCTAAATATTAATTAACAATAAATATATTGAACAACACTGGGCATTTCAAAGTTTATAAGCTCGATTCTGTTACAGGGTTCGATGCAGAGCCGATTGCTACGGAAGCACAAGCCTATTATGAAGTCAGCTTGTTATTAGGTGAAAGTGCGATCCAATTTGCTGGTCAGGAGATTCAATTAAAAAAACAGGCATTGGTGTTTTCCAGCCCAGATACAACAGAAAGATGGGCGCATCTTAACAGTGTTCGACAAGGCTATTCGTGCATTTTTGACGAGGCGCTGTTCGATCAATATGAAAACGTTGCAAAGTATTCTGTTTTTCGGCCAGAAGGAAACCAAGTTTTTGAACTGACCGACCAACAGGTGGATGTGTTAAATAAAATATTTGGCCGCATGCTAAACGATAATGAATCAGAGTATAACGGCAAAAACGATAAAAGCCGCTCAGGTGTAAGTGAATTGATTCATTTTGCTTTGAGAATGGTACCGACAACAGTAGCGGTCAGACAGCCAATTAAGGCATCGCAACGGATATTTGCGCTATTTATGGAATTAATAGAAGTGCAGTTTCCAATAGATTATAACTATAACTGCATGCGCTTACGATCGCCTTTAGCGTTTGCGGAGAGACTAAATCTACATGTAAGGCACCTTAATAAGGTTGTGAAAGAAGTGGCGGACAAAACTACCTCGCAGGTAATCAGAGAACGAACTATGGAGGAGGCAAAAATGCTATTAAGACAAACGGAGTGGACAGTTACAGAAATAGCTTTTGCACTTGGTTTCGCGGAAGCAAAACATTTTAGTGTTTTTTTTAAAAAGCATGTTCAGGTGACCCCGCTGAAATTCAGGGAGACAGTAATAGAATTAAACCCTTTAGCAGATTTAGTAAATCAATCTTAATTTTTAAATCTTATGATAACAGATTCTTTTGGCCGTACACATGATTATTTAAGGATATCACTTACGGATAACTGCAATTTCAGATGTTTTTACTGCATGCCAGAAGAGGAATATGACTTTACACCCAACTCGAGGTTGATGCAACCCAATGAAATTATTGAGATTGCAAAGATATTTGTAGCACAAGGCGTTAAAAAAATCAGGCTTACCGGTGGCGAACCTTTAGTAAGGAAGGATGCGGCAGAAATTATCACCGGACTTGGAAAACTAGCGATTGAACTGGTGATTACTACCAACGGGACTCGTATTGCAGAGTTGCTGCCGGTGCTGAAAGCGGCTGGCATTAAAAACATCAATATTAGCCTTGACACCTTACAGCCTGAGAAATTTATGTTTATTACCAGGCGGGATGTATTTCACCAGGTGAAAAGTAACATTGACTTGCTTTTGCACCATAAAATCGCGGTTAGGATTAACGTGGTTATGATGAAAGGCCTGAATGAAAATGAAATCACCGACTTTATTGCCTGGACGAAATTTAATCCAATTCAGATCCGCTTTATTGAATTCATGCCTTTTAGCGGTAACAAATGGACGAGCAACAAGTTGGTCTCCATGGAAGAAATCCTAGCTGAGATCTCAAAAAATTACGCAATTATGCCGGTGCAAGAAGCGGCTAATGATACTGCCAAACACTTTAGTGTGGCTGATCATATTGGATCTTTTGCCATCATTGGTACCATGACCCATCCTTTTTGCAGTACTTGCAATCGAATGCGATTAACTGCCGACGGCAAACTAAAAAACTGTTTGTTTTCTGACGGAGAAACTGATCTTTTGACTGCCTTTAGAAACGGCGATGATATTCTGCCATTAATCAAAACATCGATATGGGCGAAGAAAAAAGAACTTGGCGGTCAGCTTAACACTGATCTCGAAGACCTGAAAGCGGATTTGATTCAAAATAGAAGTATGATTTCTATCGGAGGATAAGTCCGTTTTTATAATAACTTTATATCTATAATAAAACGTATATACATAAAAGACTAACCACAAATCAATTTTATAATCATTCACATTTAAGCCTATGATTAATTTAAAGATCAACAAAAAACCTTATACCGTTGATGCGGATCCGGAGATGCCATTGTTATGGTTTATCCGGGATATCATTGGATTAACCGGTACTAAGTTTGGTTGCGGAGTAGCCCAATGCGGCGCCTGCGTAGTCCACCTCAACGGAGAAGCCGTGCGTTCTTGCGTAACCAAAGTGAGCCGTGCAGAAAATCAGGAAATCACTACTATAGAAGGATTATCTGCTCTTAACGATCATCCACTGCAAGTAGCATGGAATGAAGAAAACGTACCGCAATGCGGTTATTACCATTCCGGCCAGCTGATGTCTGCAGCAGTTCTTCTTCGGGAGAAACCACACCCTACAGACCAGGAAATTGACGACGCAATGGCGGGAAACATCTGCAGATGCGGCACCTATACCCGTATTCGCAAAGCAATACATTTAGCAGCCGAGCTGCAACAAAGAAATGGAGGTACAGTATGAAAATTCACTCAAAATTAAGCCCTGCTTTAAAGCCCTGCAAAACTGTGATCGTAATGGCTATCATGCTGTGCACAGTTGGCGTGATGGCTTTCGCACTCAATGCTGACGGTGACCCTAAGATGGTTACTCCAGCAGTAGTAATCAAAAAAGACAGCATCGCATCCGTTAAAGCATTTGCCGCTGTATATCGTGTTTTAATGAGTCCGCGCTGTATGAACTGCCACCCTGCTGGCGACATTCCACTGCAGGGAGACGATAGCCATTTGCACACGATGTTTCCAAAAAGGGGTATTAAAGGTAAAGGAGTTCTTGCTATGAAATGCGCGAACTGCCACCAACCTGAAAACACACCAGGGCTGCACACTCCTCCAGGAAACCCGAACTGGCATTTACCGCCAGCAAACATGAAAATGGTATTTGAAGGTAAAACTGCTCGTCAGCTAGCCAAACAAATGGTAGATCCTAAACAGAACGGCCATAAAAACATGGAGCAGCTCATTGCACATGCCGATGATGGCTTAGTTTTATCAGGTTGGAACATGGGCGAGGGACGTACGAAACCGCCATTGAGCCATGCTGCATTTAAAAAAGCATGGATTACATGGATTAAGACTGGCGCTTATGCACCAAAGAAATAATTATGCATTGATTTTCTAAGAATAGTTTATGTCATTATCAGAAGAAGTTGAGAACCTCTCGAGGAGAAGTTTCCTCAGGATTGCAGGGATAGGAAGCACGGCACTTTGCCTGGGATTGTACATGTCAAGTGAAGCAGAAGCAAATGTGCTTACAGAAACAGAGGCCAACCTTGCCAATGCAGGTGTAGCATTGGCGGCATGGATCATCATCAACACCAACGGTAAAGTGACCCTGATCTGTCATCGGGCTGAAATGGGTCAGGGTGTTTACCATTCCATCGCCCAGATCATCGCAGAAGAACTAGAGGTTGATCTTTATGGCGTAGATATCCAGCTTACACAAGGTGACGAAAAAAAATACGGCAGCCAGCTAACAGGTGGCAGCTCTACGATAAGAGGCAGTTATAAAAATCTGTTAAAAATAAGTGCCACAGCGCGTGAAGTGCTTATTATGGCAGCCGCAGCACGCTGGGCAGTACCTACTTCCGAATGTTACGCAGAATTAGGCCATGTCATTCACAAACCGTCTGACAAAAAATTCCATTATGGAGAATTGGTGGTAGAAGCTTCCAAAATAACTGCACCAAAAGAAGTAAAGCTAAAAGCAAGGGCCGACTATAAGATAATCGGTAAAGGGAATCACCGCAGGGATACACCAATGAAAACAAACGGGGAAGCCATCTTTGGTATAGACAAAAGATTACCCGGATTGCAATTTGCGGCGGTCGAACGTAACCCGCGCATGCGCGGTAAGGTTAAAAGCTTTGATGCTTCGGCAGCCTTAAAAGTTCCCGGAGTAACCCGCGTTTTTAAAGTAGTTATGGGTGTCTGGGATGCCGATCGCGAAGGTGTAGCAGTTGTGGCCAACTCTACCTGGGCGGCTATGCAGGGAAAAAAGGCGCTTAAGGTTGAATGGGATGATTCTGGCTTTGAGCATGTAAGTACTCCGGAGATCTACAGCCGCCAGCGCGAATTGCTGCTATCCAGCGAAGGCTTGCCATTAAAAACGCAGGGTGACCCAACAGGAATTATCGCCCAGGGAAAGAATAAGTTAGACGTAATCTATCAAACACCTTACCAGTCGCACAGTTGTATGGAACCCGTCAACTGCATTGCGCATTTTCAGGGCGATAAGGTGGAGATCTGGGGACCAGTACAGGCACCTAATTGGATACAGGATTATGTGAGCAAAAAAATGGGGCTGACAAGGGAAAATGTAATCGTCAACATGACCTTTCTAGGCGGGGGATTCGGACGAAAAGCAATGCCCGATTATCCTTATGAGGCTGTATTGGTTTCAAAAGAGATTGGCGCACCTGTGCAAGTGGTTTGGACCAGGGAAGATGACGCTACACAAGGACCTTATCGCCCGGGTGTATCTTACCGCTGCGAAGGCGTAGTGGAGAACGGTGATATTACTGCACTTAAATTCCGTATGGCTGGTCAGAATAATGATCACTGGCGTGGCGGCGACAATGGTAAGCCGAACAGAAGCACCTCTGAAGGATTTTTAAAGCCCTATTACGATTCAATCAAAAATGTCAGCTTTGCTGATGTGCCTTTTAAAACACCGATCCCAACTAGTTTCTGGCGTTCTGTATATGCCTCTACCAATGGTTTTGCCTATGAAAGCTTTCTGGACGAAATTGCACACAAAGCAATGAAAGACCCGCTTGATATGAGAAGGCAATACCTCAAAGATGAAAGAAGTAAGCTCCTGATTGATAAAATGGAACAGGTTTCTGGTTGGAAGAACAGGAAAAAGAACGAGGGATATGGCGTAGCGATCACTGAATGTTTTGCCAGTACCGTAGGGCATATTGTAAAGGTATCTAAAGGGAAAACTGGCGGGATCCATATCGACAAAGTTTGGGTGGTAGTAGATTGCGGCTGGTACGTAAATCCTGATATCATTAAAGCGCAGGTTGAAGGCAGTATAGTAATGGCCATTGGTGCGGCCACTATTCATGAGATTACGTTCAAGGATGGTATGGTAGAGCAGCGGAACTTCTACGATTATAAAATGCCTCGCATCACGGATATCCCGCAGATGGAGATACATATCATGGAGAATGATGCGGATGCCGGAGGTATGGGAGAACCAGGATTGCCAGCGTTTGCTCCTGCCCTGACCAATGCTATTTTTGATCTGACGGGAAAAAGGATTCGCAAACTTCCATTTAACTTGCAGGAAGTTTAATTAAATCCCATTTATAAACAGCAAAGCCGGCAATATGAATTGCCGGCTTTGCTGTTTATTTTGATAAAATTATTAATGCTATTTTGCGCTATTATATTCAGCATCAGTAACTCTCTGAAGCCATACTGTTTTATTATTAGCGGAATTTGTACTGGCAGCAATGTAAGTAAATGTACTTTTTGGCGATGCACCATGCCAGTGCGGTATTCCTGGAAGGCATTTGATTACCTCGCCTGTTTTAACCACTTGAATAGCCTTACCTTTCTCCTGATAGTAACCAATACCTTCAGTGATCATTAAAATCTGACCAGCCGGATGGATATGCCAATCTAACTTCGCCCCCGGTGCAAAAGTGGCTGTAGCGATACTGCAATCTATCACACTATCGCCATGATTCAGTTCCCTAAGCCACACATCACCAGTATGATTATCAGTTTTAGATAATTCGCCCTTTGCGAAAACAGCGCCTGTTTGTGCTTTTACAGCTGTAGAAGCCATCGCTCCTATTAAGATCATTACATACAGTAGTTTTTTCATAGTTTTCTCTTTTTTTAGTTTAAAATTATTATTTCAGCAACTTGATTTTGCGCAGCCAAGTCTGTACTTCCGCCTCGGCTTGCTTTTCTTTTGCTCCCTCCATTACAAATAATATCCCATCTCTTTCTATGCCTCCCTTGATAGAAAATCCTTCAGTAATAGTACTTTCCGGAGCTAATTCCTTTACAGTTTGAAAGGTACTGCCAATTCCATAACCAGCATTAGTATTAAATGGAACGATCGTTTTCCCTTTCAGATCATATTCTTTTAGGAAGCTTTTCATTGGCGGCGGCAATTGCATGCCCCAGGTAGGAAAGCCAAGAAATATAAGATCATATTGTTCGATATGATCAATTTTTGTTTTTAGGGGAGGTAAAAATCCAGTTGAATTTTCATTGGCCACCTGATCTACAATCTGTTTGTAATTTTCAGGATAAGGATTGGTTAGTTCCAGTGCAACCATTTTGCCGCCAACATTCTTTTGAATAATGGTAGCAATTGCTTTGGTATTATTTGTCCTTGATAGATAAACTATAAGTACTTTTTTATTCATCAACGTATCTGTATTTATTGGTACATCATTATTAATACCTGATGTACTTTTCGATTTTGAACAAGCGGAAAATATTCCGCAGGTCAGCGTTAGCAGTAGACAGAGTTTTGCTATACTTTTCATAAGGCATTTCTTTAAAGGATTTATAAAACTTATACTGGTAGCCTGGGTTGGCTACCAGTAAGAATAGCCGTAGTTATCTTCTAGCGATTAACCATTTTTTGTCCTTGCTCAGAGTACCTGTGCCCCTGCACTTCTATCTTTGCTACTGCAGCCTCGATCTCAGTTAGATCACCTTCACTCAGTGTAATGGCAGCAGATCCGATATTCTCTTCTAAACGATGTAGTTTTGTAGTTCCTGGTATTGGAACAATCCATGGTTTTTGCGCCAATAACCAAGCTAAAGCAATTTGTGCAGGAGTTGCATTTTTTTCACCAGCAATATTTTGCAGCAACCCAACTAAAGCCTGGTTTGCTTTCCTGTTGTCTTCAGAGAATCTTGGAACGCTATTGCGAAAATCTGATTGATCAAAAGCTGTATTTTCATCAATTTTACCGGTTAGAAAACCTTTACCCAACGGACTGAAGGGAACAAACCCAATTCCAAGTTCTTCTAACACAGGCAGAATGTCCTGCTCTGGCTCTCTCCACCATAGCGAATATTCGCTTTGCAAAGCTGTTACCGGCTGCACGGCATGCGCTTTCCTGATAGATTGTTCTCCTGCTTCCGAAAGGCCGAAGTGTTTTACTTTTCCTTCCCAGATCAGTTCTTTAACTACTCCGGCAACTTCTTCCATTGGCACATTGGGATCAACACGGTGCTGATAAAATAAATCAATACGATCTGTTTTAAGTCGTGTTAATGCATCTTCTGCGACCTTACGTATACGTTTAGGGCTGCTGTCCATTCCTGAACCTGGTTTGCCATCCTTAAAACCGAATTTTGTTGCGATCACCACTTCATTGCGAAAAGGTGCCAGAGCTTCGCCCAGCAGTTCCTCATTTGTAAACGGCCCGTATGCTTCTGCGGTGTCAAAAAATGTTACACCGCTTTCATAAGCCGTTCTGATCAATTTAATTGCATCTTCTTTTTGTGCTGCAGGACCATAGCCAAAACTCAGCCCCATACATCCAAGACCGAGGGTAGAAACTTCCAGTCCGCTATTACCTAATTGTCTCTTTTTCATTTATTTTATTTTTTAATTGTTAGCTGTACCATTTGATAATTTAAATCATCACAGGGCACTGCTTGTTATTTTATTTAAAGTTTTCTTTCACCTAACCATTTTACCATTGCCGGATCGCGGTGGTCAAAAAAGCTGCTTGCTTTTGTATCCAGTGTTTGAATAGATGCTATTTCTTCGTTCGTTAGCTGAAAATCAAATATGTTGATATTCTCTTCCATCCTTTCTTTACGTACTGATTTTGGAATAGCCACTACACCTCTTTGTGTTAACCAGCGAAGGATAACCTGCGCAATTGACTTGTTGTATTTTTTACCAATTGAAAGCAGCAGTTCATTCGAAAAAATATCATTTTTACCTTCTGCAAATGGTCCCCAGGATTCAATCTGTACATTATTTTCTACAAGAAAATCTTGTGTATCGAGCTGCTGATGAAATGGATGGGTTTCAATTTGATTTACTGCCGGTACGATCTCGTTGTGCACGATCAAATCTATTAATCTGTCAGGATGAAAATTGCTAACCCCTATTGCTCTGACTTTTCCTTCTTTATACAATTCTTCCATTGCTCTCCACTCACCATATATATCGCCATATGGCTGATGAATCAGGTACAGGTCTATATAATCTAACTGCAGTTTTTGCAGGGAACTTTCAAAAGCTTTTTTAGTATCCTCATAACCTTCACTTTGTATCCACAGTTTAGTGGTAATGAATAACTCTTCTCTTGGGACACTGCTATTTTTAATCGCCCTGCCAACCGCTTCTTCGTTTCCGTAAGATTGAGCAGTATCAATTAACCGGTAACCGCTGCTGATCGCATCCAACACACTTCTTTCACATTCTGCCAAGTCTGTTACCTGGAATACACCAAATCCTAAGATTGGCATTTCGACGCCATTATTTAATTTAACTTTTTCCATAATGAATTTTTGATACTACAAATGTCCAGTCTTTTACCGGGTCAAATGGTATACAGATTACTGTTATCTCAACCAGTATTACTGATTATATGTTGCCAGTTATTATGATCGGCGCATCAACGGTAATTTTGGTGGCAAAAACAGTAATATATATACCAGTGTAAAACAGGTAGTATTGCAGCTCAGAACGAAGCAAACCAGCAGTGCGGATGGATCCCCGATAGATTATACGTTCAATAAAAAGTATTTTAATAAAAGTGAAGAAGGGCTTTTTAAGCTGTATGAGTTGTCCAGAAGATTGTGATAATATCGTCCTAATGCTTTAATTCCTGTAGGGCAGGTTAAATGATATTCATATATTTGGGATAGCGGCAATCCGCCGACTAAACTGCTATGAGTATTAAAGAAGTATCCAGACGAGATTTCCTCAGGCTTTCGGGCATTGCCGGTGTTGCACTGTGCATAGGATTTTATTATCCTGCAAGTGCAGAAGAAACGGAGATGATCAACGCAAGTGAAGCCGCTGCGTCGGACATTGAGCTGAATGCCTGGATCCATATCAATACAGATGGCAAGGTAACTATCTTTAACCATCGCGCCGAAATGGGACAGGGCTCCTACCAATCTGTTCCGCAGATTGTTGCTGAAGAACTTGAAGTTGATTTAAAAGATGTGAACATCGTTTTTGCACAGGGCAACAAAGAAAAATACGGCGACCAGATTACGGGCGGAAGCTCAACGATACGCGGGAGCTACAAAAATTTACTGAAGTTGGGTGCTACTGCAAGGGTGATGCTGATTAGTGTTGCTGCTGCCAGATGGGGCGTTCCAGTTACAGCATGCCATGCAAAATCGGGCCATGTGATACACACCGCATCAGGACAGAAATTCCATTATGGTGAACTTGTGGAAGAAGCAAAAAAGTTGGATACCCCAAAAGAAGTAGCGCTTAAGAGTAAGGCCGACTATCAACTGATCCGTAAACCACTTCACCGGCAGGATACGCCAATGAAAACCAATGGCACAGCTATTTTTGGTCTTGACAAAAAGTTGCCGGGCATGTTATATGCTGCCGTTGTTCGTAATCCGCGTATGCGTGGTGTGGTAAAAAGTTTTGACACTGCCGCTGCATTAAAAATACCGGGAGTGCAAAAGGTTTTTAAAGTACGGATGGGTGTTTTTACCACCTATCGCGAGGGTGTTGCTGTAGTTGCCAATTCTACCTGGGCGGCACTGCAGGGCAAAAAAGCATTAGTTGTAGAATGGGATGACAGCGGTTTTGAGCATATCAGCACCGCAGATATTTACAAACGTCAGAAGGAAGCCCTGGCTTCAACAGAGGGGATCTTATTTAAAAAACAAGGGGATCCCGACAGCATACTTTCCGGGGACGGAAAAATACTTGATGTACTATACGAAACGCCATACCAATCGCACAGTGCGATGGAGCCGCTCAACTGCGTTGCGCATTACCAAAAAGATAAGCTGGAAATCTGGGGACCTATCCAGGCACCTGAATGGGTGCAGGAATTTGTAGCCAAAGAACTCAGCATGCCTAAAGAAAAAGTAACCGTAAATATGACCTTCCTGGGTGGTGGATTTGGCAGAAAGGCATTTATGGATTATCCGCATGAAGCTGCGGTAATTTCCAAAGAAATTGATGCCCCTGTACAAGTAGTGTGGACAAGGGAAGATGACGCAACACAGGGGCCTTATCGTCCGGGGATGACCTATCGCTGCCAGGGGGCTGTTGCAAACGGAGATGTTACCGCATTGAAATTTAGGATGTCGGGGCAGAATACCGATCACTGGGATGCTGGTAAAAAATTAGATGTAGCCAATAGCAGTACTGCAGAAGGGTTTCTGGAAGCATATTATGAAACGATAAAAAATATCAGTTTTGCAGAAGTACAGTTTGAAACACCTATACCTGTGATGTGGTGGAGATCGGTTTATGCGTCGACAAATGGTTTTGCTTTCGAAAGCTTCTTTGATGAAATTGCCCATGCTGCAGGGAAAGACCCGCTGGATCTGCGCAGGCAATATTTAAAAGAGGAGCGCCGCCAGAAGCTGATCGACAAGATAGAGGAAGTGTCCGGCTGGAAAAAAAGAAAGAAAAACGAAGGATATGGAGTTGCCATAACAGAATGTTTTTCCAGCACTGTAGGACAGGTGGTTAAGGTTTCAAAAGGTGGTGACGGTAAAGTAAAAATCGACCAGGTGTGGGCGGTAATGGATTGCGGCTGGTATGTAAACCCGGATATTATACGTGCACAGGTAGAGGGCAGTATCGTAATGGCACTTGGGGCAGCTACCATCCATGAAATTACTTTTAAAGACGGACTGGTAGAACAGCGGAATTTCTATGACTATAAAATGCCTAGAATAACCGACATGCCTCCTATTGAAATACATATTATGGAAAATGATGCAGATGCCGGTGGTGTTGGGGAACCCGGTTTGCCTGCATTCGCCCCTGCGCTGACCAATGCTATTTTTGACCTGACCGGAAAAAGGATCCGTAAACTTCCATTTGATTTAAAAGAGGTATAAACATGCTGGAAAACTTTCCATTTTATCTTGGGCTGATCGTAGCTATCGTATTAATCATTATGCTGGCCAATAAAATCAAAGTGGCCTATCCCGTGCTGCTTGTGCTAGCGGGTCTGTCGATCAGTTTTGCTCCCGGTATACCTACCGTACGCATTGATCCTGAAATGATATTTATCATCTTCCTGCCGCCACTGTTATATGAAGCATCATGGGCGATCTCGTGGAAAGAACTATGGAAATGGAGGCGCATTATTGGGAGTTTCGCTTTTGTTGTGGTATTCCTGACCGCACTTTCGGTTGCGTTTGTGGCCAACTATTATATCCCGGGATTTTCGTTGGCCCTCGGATTTTTACTTGGCGGCATTGTCTCGCCACCGGATGCGGTAAGTGCAGGTGCCATTTTGAGGTTTGTGAAGGTACCTAAACGGATGTCTTCTATACTGGAAGGTGAAAGCCTGTTAAACGATGCATCGTCCCTGATAATCTTTCGTTTCGCGCTGATCGCTGTAGCTACAGGACAGTTTATCTGGGCAGATGCAGCGTTAAGTTTCTCCTGGATGCTGATTGGCGGCGTGGGCGTAGGACTGGCGATAGGGCTGATCTTTATGAAAAGCCATAAATACCTCCCAACGGATACCAATACAGATACCGCATTGAGCATTATCACCCCATACCTAATGTACATCGCTGCAGAAGAAGTACATGCTTCGGGTGTACTTGCCGTGGTGAGCGGCGGACTGTTATTATCTAACAAAAGACACTTTTTCCTGAGCAGCAGTTCGCGTTTACGGGGAGTGAATGTCTGGGAAAGCTTTTGTTTTATATTAAATGGACTCGTTTTCACCCTGATCGGTTTAGACCTGCCCGAAATTACAGCCGGACTCGGAAAAGTCAGCATGTTATCGGCCATTGGTTATGGCGTCCTGATTACCGCAGTGCTGATTGTTGGAAGAATTTTAGCCGCATACGGAGCGGTAATTACTACACTGATTGCAAGAAACTTTATCACCGTAGCAGATACCAGAAATCCGGGCATGAAAAGTCCTTTCCTGTTGGGCTGGACCGGTATGCGGGGCGTAGTTTCGCTTGCAGCAGCTTTATCTATTCCGGTGCAGCTGGCAGATGGCTCCCCTTTTCCTCAGCGTAACCTGATTCTTTTTATCACCTTCATCGTGATTCTTTTAACCTTGTTGTTGCAGGGACTGACATTACCTTATCTGATCAAAAAAATAAACCTGCCGGAATTCGACCGCTCTGAGGAAGAAACGGATGATATCCTTAGAAAGGAATTGTCCGCTTATGCGCTGAATTATTTGCAAATGAATTACAGTAATGACCTCCCTCAGCAACCATTTCTGCGACAACTGAGCGATAAGTGGGCGAATAAAGGCCAGTTCAATGAAGAAACTGTACTGGCCGATAAGGCCAAAACTATTTACCTGGCCCTGATAGATGAACAGCGGAAATGGCTCCTGAAGAAAAACAGCGAAGAAGAATCCCTCAATGAAGAGGTTGTACGCAAACATTTAAAACGCCTGGATCTGGAAGAGGAAAAACTACTTTTCCTCTAGCAGCGACGAATGTTATCCTGAAGTTATTTACTTACACGCCTTGTGGTTAACCGCGTAGCCAGCTTGTTTTGTTTATGCTCCTCATCACCCAGTATAATACCCCAGGGCTGCAACCCTTCAATACGGTCAAAAATTATCTTGAGCACTGCAATAACGGGAATGGACAAAAACATGCCGGGTATACCCCAGATCATTTCACCAATAACCACACCCAGTACTGTTACCAATGCATTAATCCTGACTTTAGATCCAACCACAACGGGTAACAAGATATTGCTGTCGATCAAATGCACAACAACCAGCGTAACGATAACCAATATTACTTTTGAGATCACAGTAGCCGTAGCGAATGTGACCAGGGAGCTGATTACAAGCGCAGAGAATATACCGATATAAGGAATAATATTAAACAAGCCGGTCAGCAACCCTAATAGAACCGCATACTTGATACCCAGCATCCAGAAAACACAGCAGACTACGATCGAAACGATGGCCATCTCGATTAGTAATCCAATGATATATTTCCGGATCATGTATTGCACCTGCTCAATCACATCATGGACCACCTTAGAATTTTCATCAAGAAATACTGACAGTAAAAACTTCATAATCAACCTACGGTAAAGCAGGAAGAAAAAGGTGTAGATAAAAGTGAATACAAAAAATAACAGCAGTGACGACAAAGATAACAACGTAGCACCAATTACGGTAGTACCTGAAGCCATCATCTTCCCGGTAGCTGTATGCACATAGGTCAGCTGTTTAGTGGTGTTGATATGGAATGTCCCTGAGATCCAGCTTTGCAGTGAATCCATGGTCTTCAGCAGTTGCTGCTGAAATTGGGGCCAGTCATTCGCCAGATCGGATAACTGTGATCCAATCACATACAGCAACACTCCTATCCCTGTTAACAAGAGGATAATCGATATCATGGAAGCTGCACTTCTTGGAAGTTTAAGCTTGTTCTCCAGGAATGCGGCTAAAGGAAGCAGTAAAATTGAGAACAAACAGGAAAAGATTAGCGGGGATAAAATTTCTTTGGCAATAATGGTAATATAACAGAGTATCACAAGGCTCACTAATACTGTTGCCAGTTTGATGTGAAAAGGCAGTGTTTTTAATTCTTTTAAATTCATGATTTTGTTAAACGTTAAGAGTTGAGCCAGGTTTTAATGTGTTTGAATGTTTCTCCTTCAAGTAATAATTCAGCCAAACAACCTTAAGTTGTGTATTTTATTAATATTAGGGTTTACACGATAATCAACAAGCATACCATGAGCAACTTTGATAGATAAGCAGGATAAACTGTAGCTTTATCACTACATTTAAAACGCTTCAGCCCGCTATTTGTCTGCTTTAGGGCTGATTTGCAAACATAGCTCGCCATCTTTCCCTATTTTTGTTTATGGAGGCAAATTTACCCATCAAAAATCTGATTCGTTTAAACCTGCATCTGGCAGCAGGTATCAGCACGTTCGTGTTTTTGTTCTTGATCTCGAACAAAAGCATCGATCACCCCGTACTGAACTCAATACTGACACTATTAATTATCTCCCTAATCGGTTTTGCAAATACCGCAATAGTTGTAGTTGCCGCTAAAAACTTCAAAATTAAGTCGGTCATGTTCAATGCATTCCGCTACAGCTTTACCTACCTGGCCAGCCTGTTTGCCTATCTTTTTGTATGGCCGTTACTGGCTACTTTGCTCCACAGTACACCACCTAATTTTCATGAAACCTTTTTCACCTTCATTGTTGCCAGTGCACTAATTACCACCCTGACCATCATTTCACAGAACTTTATACTGCTCCAGCACGAAAAAGCACAAGCAGACCGGGAATTTTCTAAGTTGAAAATTGCACAGGCAGAAGCAGCTACTCTCCTGTTGAAACAGCAAATCCACCCTCATTTTCTTTTTAATGCACTTAATACAGTAAAATCTTTATATGGCCAGGACACTGACGCAGGGGATTCTTACCTGGTTCACCTTGCTAATTTTCTACGTGCCTCTATTTTTACACATACAGAAAAAGTTTCGCCGTTAGAGGACGAATTTTCTCTTTTGGAAGACTATGTCGAAATGCAGAAAATCAGGTTTGGCACGGCCCTGAGCTGCACAATCACCATCCCTGAAAATAGCTTAAACAGCTATTATCTGCCATCATTTTCTTTACAGCCCTTATTAGAAAATGCGATCAAACATAATGAGCTAACCGAAGAAATTCCCCTTGAAGTCAGCATTTATCAGCAAAATGACCGAATTATCGTAACAAATAAACTGCAAAAGAAAACAATAAGGGAACTTTCTACAAAAAATGGATTGGCTAATCTTGCAGAGCGCTATCGTTTGCTCTCTGATGATGAAGTAATTATTAAAGAAGATAATCACAAATTTTCTGTAAGCATAAAACTATTGGCAAATGAATATAGTAATCATTGAAGATGAGCGTTTAGTAGCTGACGACCTCGAAAAAAACATCAGAAAACTGATTAAGGACAACCTGAATATTGTTCAGCTGCGTTCGGTAAAAGAATCGGTAGCTTATTTTAAAGCATCGCCTGAACCTGACATGATTTTCAGTGACATCCAATTGGGCGACGGGTTAAGCTTCGAAATATTTATTGCCGTATCGCTTACTGCGCCTGTTGTATTTTGTACAGCTTATGACGAGTATGCATTGGATGCTTTTAAGGCAAATGGCATCGATTATATATTGAAGCCTTTTACGTTAAAAACGTTGGAAAATGCGCTGAACAAATACCATCAGCTTAAAAACCTATTCTCGGGAAATGTGAGCCAGCCCTATGCTAATTTATTTGAATTATTAGGCAGGCGTGAGGAATCAAAAGCATCATCTATTTTAGTGTACTATCAAGACAAAATTATCCCGATCAAACTGGAGGAAATTGCACTATTTCACATTGACAATGATATTACGCACCTCCTGACCTTCTCTGGTAAGGCATACTTGCCGAATAAAAACCTGGATGAACTGGAAAAACTAACAGGAAACCACTTTTTTAGGGTGAACCGTCAATTTCTGGTATGCCGTAAGGCGATCATTGATGTATCCAGCTATTTTTCAAGGAAGCTTTCGCTGAACCTTGCTATCAATTTCGATGAAAAGATCACTATTAGTAAAGAAAAAGCTTCCCAATTTCTAGAATGGCTAACCAAGGTATAACTTCCTTAGTTATATTTAATGAACATTATAAACAAAATACAGACATGTCATTTCAAGGGTATTTAAAAACAATAAAAGAAAAATTGGCTTAGACGCTAAAGATTTCAGAGATAAAGCTGAAGAAAAACATTTCACTGAAAATGGACAGCTTAAAACAACGGTAAAAGCAGGAGAAATTGTTAGCTGGCTTAAAGAATATTACGCAATGGCCACGGGCATTCTATGGCTATTTATGCGTTATTAAAGGGTATTAAGGATGAGAATAGTATTTAATTAAACCGCAGCGCCATTGTTTGGCAGCACTAGCAATGGCACGATCAGTACTTCCGCCATTTTTTGCGTGTGGCTGCCTTTTAATAGGATATCCATGAAATTATGTGCCCTATGAACCATAACTAGCAGATCAACATTTTGATCCTCGCAAAAAACTCTGATCCCTGCATTTGGATTATCATTTTGAATTGATTGATAAACAATACGATCAAAATTTGTTTTATTAAACATTCCTTGTACCAACTCGTTTCCGAAATCTTGGTGATCCATATTATTCTTTGGAGAATTATGCACATGCGTAATCAATATTTCGGAGCCGAGAAGTGCAGCAATTGGTATCAATTGCTCAAGATCTGAAATATCTTGTAAGGGCTGCTCAAAATCAGTAGCGAATGCTATTTTATGTACTCCGGTAAAAGCAGCATGCAGAGGAACCAGTAACAATGGATGTTTTGTATAACTGATCATATTCTTTGCATTGTTATCCAGTAAAAAACTAGCTGAGCCATTGTGATGGGTTCCCATGACGATCATTGTTACTTCAAAAACGGGTATGATGTTCTGAACTACATCCTGTAACCTACCCATTTGATTGATGCAATCAATCTGAGGATGGAAACCAGAAGAATGGTCGGTATGCTCAAAATGTTTTTTTAACTTCTGGAGTTCCCTTTCCGTATCCTCTACAAGTCCGTCGTAACCATTTAACGGCCATCCAATTACTCCCGCTTCAGCCATTTGCAAAGGAATAACAATAGCATTGCACAACACCACATTTGCTTTTAAATACTTGGCCAGGCTGTAGCCATATTCGGCAGCATGATTGCCGCCAATTGAAAAATCTGTTAGAAGAAGTAATGTTTTCATAGGATCAGGATTATGCTCAAATCTGATTATTATTACACCTGTAATCCATGATCTAAATCATTTATAAAATTGATCTCTATTACTTAAGCCTGATACGCTTTAAGATCCTTAACAATAATTTAATGCTGATCATAAAGCTTTAGGCATCGAACTGTTTACTTTTGCCGAACATGAAAACACTGGTAAAAATCACGGCTGCAGTACTGCTTCCTCTTTGCGCGCTTAACTCTTTCGGACAGGTTAATGATAAAATCAAGCAGTTGCATGATCCATCCAGCAAAAACGTATTGGTTGCGGCACACCGCGGCGATTGGCGTAATGCACCCGAAAACTCTTTATTGGCTTATCAATCGGCTATAGATATGGGCGTTGATATCATAGAAATAGACTTAGCGAAAACCAATGATGGCGTGATCGTAATTATGCACGACCAAACTATCGACAGGACTACAAACGGAAAAGGAAAGCCTTCGGATTATACCTACGAGGAGCTGAAAAAGTTTCATTTGAAAAATGGATTGGGCAGGTTAACTAGAAATACAATCCCTACATTGGAAGAAGTAATGCTGCTGGCAAAAGGCAAAGTATTGGTTAACCTTGATAAAAGCTATAAATACTACACCGAGGCTTTCGCGATTTTAAAAAAGACAGGAACACTAGAGCAGGCATTATTTAAAACCGAGGTTACGTATCCTGAAATAAAGGCACAATACCCTACCCTATTAGACAGCATTACCTTTATGGCGGTGGTTGATATTGATAAACCTGCAGCTAAACAGGTAATTGAAGAATACCAGAAAAATCTTAAGCCTGTGGCTTTTGAACTGAACTTTAGAGCCGATACTTCTGCATTGCTTACTAAGAATAGCTTTATCCCTATAAATGGCTCAAAAATCTGGTACAACTCATTATGGGCAAGTTTGAATGCAGGGCACGAAGATGATCTTGCTGTTGAAGACGGAAATACGAAAGATAGCTGGGATTGGCTGATTAGCCATGGTGCAACGTTACTGCAAACCGACAGGCCAGCGGCTTTATTAACATATTTACGCAAGCGTAAACTGCACAAATAACACACAAAAACCTATCTTACTGGTATTTACATTTACTGCATAAGATAATAATCCTTTAATATTATATGCTTTAGCCAGCTTTGAGTTCAATATTATTTGTTTGAAAACAGCCCCAGTTTTAGCAGAAATTCCAGTTATTCGGCCCGGTTTGATAGAATTTGAATTGCTTTATAAACGCTGGTCAGCATCCTTCAAAAATATGCTGAATATTACGTGAAAGACAAGGAAGCGGCAAGAAGCATTGTCAATGACCTATTTGTACAGCTCTGGTTTACGAAAAAGGATCCCGAAAACCTCAATGGCTATTTATTCAGAGCCATAAAAAATGCTTCGCTCAATCATATCAGCAGTCAGCATAAAAATCCGCTAACATATATTGAGCACACAGAAATGACGCTAGTTGCCGATATGGATGGACATTTTTGCGGAGAACACCCAGCTCTTCCAGATCATTTCTATTGATCACGATAACCTCGTTTATACTACTTACAAAGCTTCTGGCGAAGTATTCGACTCCTTTAAATTGAAAAAGAAATCGAAAGACAAAGCGGCAGAATTTACTGACCTCAGAAAAAAGAAATAAAGAAATTAAAGTATGGGCGGCGGCCCGTTGTCCATACTTTAATCTTCATATTAACTCTTCCTAACAACGGTACTTCATAACTTAACATGGATTTAACAGCTGAATAGCAGTTGTTTCGTAATCTTGTCGGTGCACTACAAAAATCTACCCATGCTAAAATCTTTTAAGGCCAGGCTCCTTCTAAGTTTTTGCTCTTTTATCCCTGTAATTCTTCTCTGGTTATTCACTTACTTATATATAAACCATCAGCAAAGAAAACTTAAGGTTTTTTCTGCCGGGCTGACCGCTATCCAGATCCAATACCTGGAAAGCACAGGAAATCTGCAAAAGTTTATGTTATCAGGTTTCCACGATGCAGGTTTTTATAAAAGCGGGAAACAAACAGATATTGACAGGTTTCTTGAACTGCAAAGCAGTATAGGGAACGCGCTGCATGACCTTAAATTAAGCGCAATAAAAAACCATCTTCAAATCAACAGTTCCTTAGACAGTTTAATCGCACTAAACAAACAAACGATAAATTCGGGACAGGCGCTAAAGCAGATCTATTTTAGAAAAGGTTTTGAAAACCATGGGCTTGAGGGTAAAATGAGGCAATATGCGCACGATATTGAAAACTCAGATTTAATCCCTAAAATCCAGATTTTACAACTCAGGCGGCACGAAAAAGATTATATGCTGAGAGGTAAGCAGGAGTATGCAAACCTGTTTTTTAAAGAAATTGATTCTCTGATCGCAAAGCTCGACAGCAGAAGTGGTGACGAAGCCTTAAATAACTACAAACGCCATTTTACCAATTTTGTGGAGTATACAGAAAAGTTGGGCATTGACCATAAATCAGGCATTGCTCCCGAACTGCAAAACAACATCGAGCAATTTCATCAGCAATTCCTTGTCACCAATACTGCGGCCGAAAATGATATGCATGAGCTGCAATTGCAGTTTAATTACATTTTAATAGTGGTCTCTATTGCAGTACTGATCTTAGTGATCAGGTTAAGTTTGGTACTGTCAAACTACCTTACACGCGACATCAGGGAGTTAAATAACCGGATGGAGACATTTATCACATCCGATTTCAGGGACATCCAATTTGCTGACGGAGGGAAAGATAGCGCAGACAGTATAGAAATTGAAAAACTATACCAGGATTTCACGCTATTGAAAACCACTTTAAAAGCTTATATCAGTAACCTGAACCTCTATACTGATGAGTTAAAAATGCAGTCCGTAAAATCCCAGGAACTGTACGAAGAACTGCAGGTGCAATCGGAAGAAATGCAGGCGCAATCAGAAGAACTGCAGATCCTTAACATAGAGCTCCACACGCAAAAAGAACAGGAAGAGTATGCCCGGGAACTTGCCGATAAGGCTAACCAGGCCAAAAGTATTTTCCTGGCTACAATGAGCCACGAGATCAGGACACCGTTAAACGGCGTATTGGGAATGGTATCCCTGCTCAATGAAACAAAATTAGACCGCGAACAAAATGAATATGTAGAAACGATTAAACTGAGCGGGGAAAGCCTCTTAAATGTAATAAATGACGTACTTGATTTTTCTAAAATAGAATCCGGAAAGCTGGAACTGGACCCCCACCCTTTTAATTTACAGCATTGCATAGCAGAAGTTATAGATATGTTTACCGGAAGAGCCGTAGAAGCGGGCTTAACGTTAAAATCTTCGATAGCCAATGATGTGCCCCTGCTGCTGATAGCAGATAGTTTAAGGTTAAAGCAGGTATTAATCAATTTAATGGGCAATGCCATAAAATTTACCAGTAAAGGCGAAGTATTTTTAGGCGTAAGCCTCAGTAAAGATAATGCTGATGTTGTGCCCCGGCTGCGATGTGAAGTAAGGGATAGCGGAATCGGGATCCCGGCCGACAGGATTTCGCGGTTGTTCAAAGCATTTTCGCAGGTTGATTCTTCTACCACCAGGAGATATGGCGGAACAGGATTGGGCCTTGCGATTTGTGAAAGACTGGTGAACCTGTTGGGCGGGACAATTACAGTGGACAGTGAGGCAGGAAGGGGAACCTCTTTTTTCTTCACTATGAAAATGAAATTAAACTATGCCGCCGCAGTAAAGGAGAACAAATTGCAAAAAGCAATCATACCGGATTTACTTACAGCAGACTTTGCCGCAAATCATCCCCTGCATATCCTGGTAGCGGAAGACAACCTGATCAATCAGAAGTTAATTTTAAAAATCCTTGCCAAATTAGGGTATCAGCCACTGCTTGCTGTGAATGGATCTGAAGCATTTGCATTAACACAGGTTACCCACTTCGATGTGATCCTGATGGATATACAAATGCCGGAAATGAATGGGCTGGAAGCTACACAAGCCATCCGCAGCGCGGAAATTAAACAGCCGGTGATTATTGCAATGACTGCCAATGCCATGCAGGAAGATAAAGAAGAATGTTTACGTGTGGGGATGAATGATTATTTATCTAAACCTATCCATCTGGAAACTTTACTCACATCGCTGTCGAAAGCGGCAAGCAAGGTTTCGGTATATTAACCTGAGAACAGATTTAACACAAGCTTAACCTGTAAAATTATTATTTATATAGGTTTAACCTTACTATTGGGCTCATTTTTAATTTTCCTGATTACTAACTTTAATTATCTATAATCACTTCATACTATGTCTAACCGTAGATTTTTTATCAAAAGCAGCCTGGCAGGTTTAGTACTTGCCGGAATTTCACCAGCAGTATCAGCCTTAACAGCAGCAGATCATGATGCACTGCCTGCTCCTGGCGAAAAAACCAAACTGCGCTTTGCAATTGCATCAGACGGACACTACGGACAGCCCGGCACCGATTATAAAAATGACCATGCCAATATGATTAAGTGGCTTAATGAAGCGCATGATAGTAATCCGCTGAACTTTGTAATTATCAATGGTGATCTCGTTCATGATCGCCCTGATTTACTGCCTGAGGTAAAAAAAGATTATTATGATAAGCTGAAAGTACCTTTTTACGCTATTCCCGGTAACCACGACCATACAGATACGGCAACCTGGAAGTCGATTTTTGGCTATGAAGATAACTTCTCCATGGAGAAAAACGGGGTCGGTTTCGTACTTGCGAATACATCTAATACTGTAGGCAAATATCTTGCTCCGGATACAAATTTTATCAAAAGAGAACTTGATAAACTGACTGCACTAAAAACAGTTTTTGTTGTACTGCATATACCACCACATTTATGGGTACCAGAAAATCCATTCGTAGATTCTCCGGAAACCGTTGCGCTATTACATACTTATCCGAATGTGAAAGCCGTATTTCACGGCCACGACCACAGCCTGGATGCTGTATTTTACACGGATAAGCTCCCTCATTTTTTTGACGCGCACATTGGCGGCAGCTGGGGCACAAGCTATAGAGGCTACAGGATTGTTGAGGTCGATGGGAATGACAAGATCACCACTTACCAGGTTAACGCGAGTAAAACACCAATGCTTAACCAGACAAAATTTTAAAAACCAGGAGCAGTATTCGAGTAGTGCAATAGAATTGTCCAGCTGAGCAGTATTTCGTTAACGAACAGAATTTTATCTGCGGGGTTAGCTATAATTGATATACTGAAGAAAAGCTTATGACAGACAGGGCTACCTGATATGATATAATAATTTGATAACATTGAGTAAACACCCTTAATAAACTATAGGGATATTTTTGGATCGAAAAATTGATTTGATCCATGCACTTATTTAAAAACGATCCCGAGGCGGCAGCAGCATTGAAAGATGGCGATATGCGTGCATTGGAATATTTTTATAATTGCTATCAAAAAACACTACAGCTTTTCCTTCGTACATATTGCCGCGAAGAAGGAATGGCGGAGGAGATGACACAGGAAGCTTTTATACAACTTTGGGAAAACAAACAAAAGGTTAATCCTGAATTTAGCGTTAAAAACCTGTTATTCACTATCGCTAAAAACAAGGCGCTGGACCATATCCGTAAAACACAAAACCAGGCAAGGATTATTAAATTACGGCATACTGAGGACCATGGAACTTTCAGTACCCTTGATCAGGTTATACTCGCAGATTACAATCGTTTATTATCGGACGCATTACTGCAATTGCCTGCACGGAACAGGGAAGTATTCGCACTGAGCAGGAATACACATCTCAGCAATATCGAAATTTCACAGCAGCTCAACATTTCTGTTAAATCAGTAGAAAAACACATCACTAAAACCCTTCGCTATTTAAGGGATTTCCTTAAAACCCAGCATATTTTATTCCTCTCCTGTTTTTTATTAAACTTTTTTTAAAAACAAGGTAGGGTTGCCGCATAGGTTATACGTATAGCTCGTATAATCACATGAAAGAACATCCTTTTAGCAAAGAAACAATAATACGCTTTTTTGAAGGCTCCCTTCCAGAAATGCAGCATACAGAAGTTTTAACCTGGTTTTCATCACTACCTGATGATGAACAGCTGGAATTTATGAAACTGCATTTTAATGCAATTGAGCAGTCAACGGATAATGAAACCAACACTGTATCCGGAGATTTTGCAGCGGTAGAAGCCCGCATCTTCCATAAAAAAGAAGGTCGGTTAAAAGCTGGCACCTGGATATTGAAAATTGCCGCTGTGACGCTCCCTTTTATTGCTGGTTATCTTTTGTTGATACAGCCGGATGTTAGTAAAAAGGTTGTTCCTATAACCAATGTTGCCGCGCGCATCAATACGATCGAGATCAGCAATCCACTACAAATCACTGAAAACATACAATTGCCGGATTCAAGTACTGTTACACTTTACCCTGGGGCTACGCTGAATTATCCGGAAGGGCTAAAAGGTAAAAAGAGAGAACTACAATTAACTGGGAAAGCATTCTTCAAAGTAAAACATGATCAGCACCGCCCATTCATTGTGCAAACCGGAACAATTACTACCGTTTTTTGGGTACTTCATTTTGGGTTGATGCGATAAAAGACGCCGGCACCATTAGTGTAAAAGTTAAAACCGGTAAAGTAGGTGTTGTACATGGAAATGCACCCGCAATATTCTTACTGCCATCAGAAAAGGCAATATTTGATAAGAGCAGTGGTGTGCTGGCAAAAGTAAAACAGCCGGTTATTAGAAGACTGATCCCTGCAGCACCTAACCTGCAAGCACCCGCAGCCCTCGTGTTTAATGAAACACCATTGAAACAAGTTGTACAAGCCATCGCAGAAAACTTCAAACTCCGCGTTACCCTGCCCGAAGGAATCGATACAGATTTACCAATTACACTAAATACAAAAGACAAAACTATAACGCAGATCCTACAGGACATTAAAGCACAAATCCCAATCGATTATGAAATAAAAGACCATCAGATTATTATCAGCAAACACGAATAAAAAAAGAGACCATGAGCGGGTCGAAGCACTCATGGAATCAGACACCATTAAAAACTGGTCTTAATGGCCATCATTATTAAAAATCTAAAATATGAAAAAAAAATCTACATCACTTAAATGTATATTTCAATTCGCTGCTGTCTCCCTGTTATTCAGCACTATGTTACTCAGCCAATTTTCTGCAAAAGCCCAGGGAACCACCTCTTCAGGTATTAAAGGCTATGTATTCGACAATTTGAGTAGGCCCCTAACCGGTACGAGCATCACTGCCACCTACCTCCCTTCGAACAGCCGTTTTGTTGTTCAGGTAAATGAAAAAGGTGCTTTTAACTTGCAAAATTTACCGGTAGGCGGGCCTTATACGATTGAGATCACCCATATTGGCAATCGTAAATACACGGAGCAAAATGTCACCCTGCCACTAGGACAGGTTTACACCATGAAAGTATTTATGGACTCAGAAAATCAGGAACTTAACGCGGTAGAGGTAAAAGGTGCCAGAGCAGGATCATCAAGGAATTTATCTAAAACGGGCGCATCTAAAAATATCAGTCGTGCTGATATAGACAGGTACCCCTCTATCAACCGTTCTTTATCAGACTATACCCGTTTTACCCCTCAATCTTCAGGATTATCCTTTGGCGGCCGTAATAACCGTTTTAATAATATTCAAATCGACGGTTCTCAGAACAATGATATTATGGGATATGGCGTAGGTGGCGGAACAACAACCGGCTCACCAGGCGGACAGGCCGGTACACAGCCAATTAGTTTAGACGCGATTGATGAGATACAAGTTGTACTAGCTCCATTTGATGTGAAACAGGGTAGTTTTACAGGAGCCGGAATCAATGCCGTAACGCGTCGCGGTAACAATACGACCACCGGATCGGTATATACCTATGGAAAAAACGAGTCTTTGGTAGGCAAAAGCCCGGATGCCAACCGTACTAAATACAATGAATTTACTGATTACCAATATGGCTTCCGTTTGGGCGGCCCGATTATTAAAGATAAACTCTTCTACTTTGTGAATGCAGAGATCAGCCGCCGTAAAGAGCCCCTGCTCTACAACGCCAACAGGGGAACTGGTGCATCCAACGAATCGTTAATTACCGCAACTACGGCACAGCAGATTTCAGATTACCTGAAAACAAACTATAACTATAACGCCGGTAAGTTCGATGATATCTCTAAAGAGACCAATAGCGAGAAATTTTTTGCGCGTTTCGACTACCTGATCAATTCTAAAAACAGGCTGACGCTGAGACATAACTATGTACATGGTAAACGCGACGATATCAGTAATGGGATCAATGCTTTACGTTTTGAAAACAATAAATACATCCAGACCAGCACTACAAATATTACTGTTGCAGAACTAAACACCTATTTCTCTAACAATGTAGTGAACAACCTGATCGTAGGTTATTCTAATGTGCGTGATAACCGGGAGATCCCGGGAAGCCCATTTCCACAGGTGATGATCCAATTGGGTGCGTCTGGAACAATTACTGCAGGTACGGAAGGTTATTCGCCATCAGCAAAACAATCACAGAACCTGTTTCAATTGACGGATAACCTGGATGTGATCCATAACGACCACCACTTTACTTTCGGTACACAGAATGAATTCTTCAGGTTTAATAACCAATTTATCCAAAACATCTGGGGAAACTATACTTATAGCAGTCTCGCTTCATTTTTGGCCAACCAGGCACCATCGGTTTATCAGCTGACCTATTCTAAGGTTCCGGATGTGGCTATTCCTACTTCTATTTTCAGGGCAATGCAGCTTGGATTTTATGCACAAGACGAATATTCAGTTGCTGAAGGATTGCGAATTACCGGCGGATTGAGAGTTGATATTCCTGTGTTCCTGGATAAACCTTTAGCAAACCCGCAATTTGCAGCTTCGTTCCAATCACAGGGATTAGCTACCGATACCAAACCAAAATCTCAGTTGCTCTTCTCTCCAAGGCTAGGATTTAACTGGGACCTGAAAAACGATGGTTCCACTGTGCTTAGAGGTGGAACAGGAATTTTCACTGGAAGGTTACCCTATGTATGGTTAGGAAATGCGTATAACAACTCGGGCGTCGACCTGGGCAGGATCAACGCCACAGGAACTGCTACTGCTCCGATCCGTTTAAGCGGCGATGTGAATAACCAGCCACGTACACCTACAGTAGCTACTTCAGAGATCGACCTGACCGCTCAAAACTTTAAAATGCCGCAGGTATGGCGTTCTAATCTGGCGATTGACCAAAAACTGATCTGGGGATTTGTAGGAACATTGGAAGCGATCTATGGAAAAGAGTTAAATGCACCTTACATCCAGGATTTAAACTTAGTTGAGCCGACTTCGAAACTGGCCGACGGACGTGATTTATATCCAACAGGAACAGGGAGATTAAAATACCCTGAATATACAAATGCGTTTTTGTTAACGAATACCAATAAAGGCTATCAGTACAGCTTAACCGCTCAACTATCACGTAATGTTCCGCAGGGGGTATCCGGATCCATTGCTTATACTTATGCACAATCGAAAGATATTTCGAGTATGAACTCTACTATTGCTTCTACAAACTTTAGAAACAATACTATCGCCAATAACCCGAATACACCCTACCTTACTTATTCTGACTGGAATCTTGACCACAGGATTATTGGAACAGTTTCTTACCGTTTCCAATACCTTAAAAACTATGCAACAACGATTGGATTAGTTTATAACGGTCAGTCGGGCCTCCCTTACACCTACCGCCTAAACTCTGACATCAATAACGACGGCCAGACACAGAATGATGCAATGTACATTCCCAAATCTGCCAGTGACATCGTACTCTTGCCCACCAATGCACAGGATACACGGACGCCGGCACAGATTTATGAGCAGCTGAATACGTTTATAGAACAGGATCCTTACCTCAGCAAACACCGCGGTGAATTTGCCAAAAGAAATGCAGCCAGAACACCATGGTCGCATATTTTCGATATGCACTTCGCGCAGGATTTCTTTATCAATGCAGGCAGCAAAAGACATAACCTGCAAATTACTTTTGATGTGTTTAACGTAGGTAATATGTTAAATAAGAACTGGGGGTTAATCAAACTTCCATCGATAACTACTGCACAATTACCAGCTACGCTGAGTGGTTCAATACTTACTTTCAGAGGTCTGACTACCGTAAACGGGGTCTCTACAGCAACATATAGTTACTCGCCAGTGAGCAGTTCATTCGTTAATGCGCCATTTGACTCCAGGTGGAGGGGTCAGATCGGTGCGAGATACAGTTTCTAAATTAGCTTTATAAAAAACGCCGCTGATTGCTCAGCGGCGTTTTTTTATTAGTGTGATAGCATCCATTTCTACTGTTGGGGATCGTATTATTTTACCTCATAAACATTGTTTTTCCTGTTCACATCCGGATAAACCTGTTCGGGGTCTACCACAACTTTAAGAATAGCCTCATTTTTATCGGCAGCAAAAGTATAGAGATGACTATATTCCCATATTTCTATCGGGAAAACCCGTTTTTCCTTTAAGCCCCTTTTATAAGTTATTTCAACTATGAGCGGCATAGCTGCCCTTTCCATATTCTCAATCGTTATCAGCCTCTTCCCTTTATCAACAGCTACTTTTGTAATCTTTTGATCAAGTTTGAAATTCTCTATAAACATGGATTTCCAAAACCACGTAAGATCTTCTCCGGTAGAGCTGTTCATACTTCTGAAAAAATCCCATGGTGTAGGGTGCTTGTATGACCAGTCATTGATATATTTTCTGAAGGCCTCATCAAAACGACCGGCTCCAACAATATGGTTACGTAAGAGTGCTAACAGATAAGCTACTTTCTGATATTGAATATTGTACACCTGGTTACCCGGTATAGCATCGGGACGGGTAACAATGGGACGTACTGTATCCGCAAAAAGATTAATGAGAGGCGCATCAATTTCTGCATAACCGATAAACTCCCCTTTATTAAATTCCTTTGCGGCCATATTATCTATAAAAAGATTAAAGCCTTCGTCCATCCAGGCATATTTGCGTTCATTGCTGCCTACTACCATAGGAAACCAGGTATGCCCTAATTCGTGATTGACGACTGCCCAATACATATTACCTGTATCTTTTGCCGAACAAAACACCATTGCCGGATACTCCATGCCATCCAGATTGGAGGCTACATTAACCGCCTTGCTAAACGGATAGGCAAACCACTGTTTCGAAAAATACTGTAAAGTAAATTTGATGTATGCTGAAGACCTTGCCCAGCTGTCTGGCTTGTCGGATTCAACCGGATATAAGGAACTGCCAAAAACACGTTTCCCATTATCCAGCGGAAAACTCAAACCCTCCCATATAAACGATTTAGAAGCTGTCCATGCAAAATCCCTGGTATTATCCATTTTAAACTTCCAGGTACATGTTGGTTTCGCTGGCCTTGAAGATGTTTCTTCCACTTCCTTTGCTGTCCTGATAAACACACGTTCAGATCCTTCTTTTGCAGCCTGCCATCTTTTTAACTGCACAGGAGTTAATACTTCTTCAGGATTTATCAGATCACCGGAGGCCTCTACCAAATAAGATGAAGGAAGGGTAATGCTGACATTGAAATTTCCAAAATCAAGATAAAACTCCCCATTGCCCAGATAGGGCAAAGTATTCCATCCTTCTACATCATCTAACACACACATCCGCGGATACCACTGTGCCACTGAATAAATATCGCCATTTTTCGACGGCATTAAATCTGTTCTGTTTACCTGGAAATCGGCATTTTTATAATTAACTGGAAATTTATAATGATACTGAATGCTGAACGTTATTTTTTCCCCGCTGTTTAACGGCTCCTCAAGTTTTAACTTCATCCTTGTATCGTAAACATCATAAATGATTTCAGCGCCCTGGCCGCCTTTAAGTTTTATCCCATCAATCTCAAAACCTCCGTCGGCAATTCTTTCTTTAGCATTTTTATACAGGAACAATCCTGAAAGCATCCCTCTTGAATCCTTTTTATATACATTCTGATCTAACTGCATCCATAAGGAAGACAGCATTTTAGGACTATTAGTGGTATAAGTTATAGTCGCAACTCCTGTGATTAAATTCTTCTGGTCATCAAGCGAAACGTCGATTACATAATCTGATTGATTTTGCCAGTAAGCTGGGCCGGGCTCCCCCGAACCTGTACGATACTCATTACCAGCAGGTAAGAGCGGAAGAGCGCCGAATAATTCTGCCGGCTGATATCTGGATTGACTAAATGCTGAATTGAAGCTTAACACCAAAACCGGCAGGGTGATAAATTGTATTACAATTTTACCTGGGAAATATCTATTCAGGCTATTAATAAAAGGGATAAGTCGTTGAATCATATGATGTACCGTCAATTAAGGGAAATGTTGGACGACAGCAATATAGAAAAAAACGGGCATCATTTTTATCAGTTATTAGTTACAGACAGCGCAATTAAGCATCAGCCATAGGTATCTCTTCATATTTTAATACATTGTGTTGATAAAGCTTGCCAATACTAAAGGTATTTTCCAGGATAATTAAGGCTAAAACGGGTAAAAGGATAAATTCAAAAATGTCGGTTTTCCAGAACAAATAGCCGACTAACGACATTAAGCGAAGACATTCCAGGTAAAAAATCCATTTTCTCTGTTCCATTAGTGCGCCGCAATTGATGAGTGTAAGCAGGATAAAAAGCGCAATAAATATTTTATCATCCAGGCCCAGCAATGGATATATGGCAGTTATAAAAGTCAGCATTAACGCACAGACACCAATCTGAACAATTAAATAGGTTTGGAACTTAAACCTGTAGACTGAAGACGACTTATGCTGTAAATATTTTAGTTCCAGTACTTGCCTGATCTCCTGGTTTAGCGTTGCAGGTCCGCCGAAAATGATCTTCATCTTTTCTTTTACTCCATCTACCCTTTTACATGCTTCAATAAGTTCAAGATAATAGTGAAAATGCTGCCACAGGAAGCTGTAACTCTTTACCGGATGTGTTAAGCCATATTTGGGCTGCTCTTCCTCTTGTTGAAAAGTGCCGAAAATTTTATCCCAGAAAACAAAAACATCACCATAATTTTTATCCAGATATTTCTCGTCACTTGCATGGTGCACCCCATGAAGTGATGGGGTGATCAGCATATATTCTAACCAGCGGACCCTTTTAATAACTTGTGTATGTGTAAAAAAAGAATATGTGCCATGCACAAGCAATATGGTAATTACCATGTTCGGGTGAAAACCAATTAAGGGTAATAAACACCAGAATACATTTCTGATAACGGACTGAAATACGGTGATCCTAGCGGATACGGTGAGATTAAATTCCTCACTTTGATGATGTACGATATGAGCAGCCCATAAAAAATTAACTTCGTGCCCCAGGCGGTGGTACCAGTACCACACCAGGTCTGTTGCCAAAATTATAATTACCCATACCCACCAGGCATTGGGTATTGTAAACAATGAATAATTCTTATACACCCATGAAAATACGGCATAAAATGTTGCAGCGACAAATAAATCGAGCAAACGTTCTGCTATGCCGACACTTACGTTAGAGATTGAACTTTCAAACTTATACAATTCACCTCTTTTTAACGTTTTGGACAGTCTATACTCCAAATAGATAAAAAGGAAAAATGCAGGTATAGCAAAGGCCAGATAATTGATTTCTATCCCGATAAGAGGATTTTGAACAACGGCAAGCGTGATATCTGCAAAATTTGAAGTCATAAGGTTACTCATAAAATGGATAGAATAACACAAACATAATAAATCTATTAATTTAGTAGTCTTTATTTTAAATATCGGACATCTGCGCCTGTCCTGTTGATTTTTTAAATGTGGCACAATTGATGCATATCACTTTTGAAGGATAATTAAAACAGAATCCTGCGCTCAATACTATGCAAAAAAGCTTCGATTGCCTCTGCTTTCTGGACAACCAGAATATATGTATCATGCAAATCTCAAGACCTGTTAAAACAGGTGTAGGCTATCAGAAGAACGACGAATGGTTATTGTTGCAAAAGACAGATATGAGCATCAAATCTATGTCTTTGAAATCCAGAGATGACTCTTATGAAGTACAGGAAAGATATTTTAACCTCGGCTATCTGAAATACACCCCGAAATAAGGGATATTTATAGAAATGGCGAATACTGGTCAGCACCCCCTACAAACAAGAGATTGTGAGATTATCCCGGCGCCTTATCTTAACGCTGTGCAAAACTACATGGAACACTTCCAGAACAGTTATTAATTGTTTGAAAGGGTAAATTTTTCTTTTCCGGGATTTTAATTTGCTGTTTTGGATTTAACTAAAGAAACATCATCTACAAAACAGGAAGCGTTTGCCTGTGCATCTGCAAGAAAACCGACTTCAACCTTTCCACCGCTTATCCGGATGTTTTTTACCGTAATAGTTTGCCATGAGGTATTTTCCTTTTTGAAACTGTATTTGAATAAACGTCCATTGCTCAATGCATACATTTCCAGCTGATTAAAAGCATTACTGTTTTTCACCTTAGCGGTTAGGTTATAGAGACCGTCCGTTAATTTCACATCGGTACAGGAGGTAATCATTTGGAATATTTTCCTTCTGAAATTTACCTTATCGCTGATGTTCAGACTTTTCTCACCTATTACTACCTTTCGTTCTGCTTCGCTGTTAAAATGGTTAAGAACTGGTGATGAGTTACTGTCCAGGCTTACTTTATTTCCACGGATAACTTCGGTATCCCAACCGGTTAACGGTTCCTGCACTGGCTTAAAGCTGCTGGGAATCCGTCGCCGGTCGGCCTCGAAACTACCGTTTTTTATAAAATTGTTATTCTCAGCGCTATGCCAGTTACCTGTTTTAGCATCTAGGTTCCATGAACTTAACGAATTAAAATAAGGTGTACTGCCATCAAACGATATCGGGCACCACTGATTATATCCCAATCCGTTTCCGGCAAAATCTGCCCAGCGGTCACCACAGTAAACCACTGTTTCTCTATCACTGCCTTTTATCGTTACGAAAAAACCGGTCTGCGAAACATGCGCGAAATCTGCTGAAGCCCCATCCATTACCAGCATATGATTGTTGGGCAGATAAGGTCCCCTGATATTATCAGCAACCAGGTAATAGGCAAAAGAACCATCCCATCCGTAAATATTTGACGCACACATATAATACTTACCCTGATACTTGAACAGGCAATTCCCCTCCCTGCTTTCTCCCTGAAAAACCATGGTGCAGTCCAGTAAATTGACTTTTCCATCCTTTATCCCAATTTCCGAAACATAAATCTTGTTCCGCCCCCTTCCATAGGAATAAATCAGATAGGACTTACCAGTATCTTCGTCAGTAAAAACAGTCTGATCGCCCGTGTTGCTGGTCCCGATCATCTGCTGCATATTAATTTTCTGGTGCCATTTGAACTGACCGGTCGGCGAATCAGCCAGGGTGATCAGTACCTCTTTATCATGCTGAACAAACATGGCGTATTTTTTTAAATCTTTGATATATGCTACGCCCAGCCGGCCTACCCATGTTTTACCCGACTGGTTCACGCTGTCTTTGCTAAGCACATCAGCTTCAAACTTCCAGTTTACCAGATCCGTGGAGCTGTAACAGGTTACCGCTTCGAATGTAGAGGTAGTTTGGGTAACAACAGATCAATCGCTTATTTCCTTATATCAATTTTTAATCTTGTTATGGATCACCAATAATTATCTTACATTTGTATCGTGCACGACATAATCGCGCAAGACTCAATAAAACTATAAAACCAATAAAATGAAAGCATTATATCAAACTACTGTTGAAGTAACAGGCGGAAGAAATGGAAAAGTTAAAAGTGAAGACGGTATCCTTGAACTGGAAGTCCGCATGCCAAAAGAATTAGGGGGTACAGGTGGTTATACTAATCCGGAACAACTGTTTGCAGCCGGCTATGCATCTTGTTTTGACAGTGCACTGAATTTGATCATGAACCAGGAAAAAGTTAAACCTGAAGCTCCTTCTACGGTAAAGGCTACAGTTGCTTTGAGTGCTAATGGTGCCGGAGGATTTGTTTTAGCTGTTGCGTTAAATGTACATATACCTGGACTGGAAAAAGAGGAAGCACAAAAACTAGTAGATAAAGCACATTTGATCTGTCCTTATTCTAATGCGACGCGCGGCAATATTGATGTGCAGTTAACTATCATTTAGTTTGTATCTCCAACATTTATCTAAAACAAAATTATGAAAACAACCAGCACCATCCAAAATGTAATGAGAGTAGTACTAGGGTCTTTTATGATTCTGGCAGCAATCGGGCATTTCACCTTTCAAAGAGCGGATTTCCAGGCACAGGTTCCGAACTGGATACCTATTCCAAAAGACATGGTAGTTATCTTATCCGGGGTCGTAGAAATATCACTGGGACTGGCGATGATCTTCTGGACAAAACAAAAGATAAAAGTGGGAATTGCACTGGCTATATTTTATGTATTAATATTCCCTGGTAATATAGCGCAGTATTTGAATGGAACTGCTGCATTTGGATTGGATACGGATAAAGCAAGGCTGATCAGGTTGTTCTTTCAGCCGGTGCTTATCGTTTGGGCATTGTGGTCTACTGGTGTATTTTCTTACATTCGCAAAAGAAAATAATCATAAGCTGTTTAATGAAGCCTGCAGGGATTGACAGTTTTGATCACAAAAACTATCAAAGCCTATGCAAGCTTCATTAATTGTAAAACCAATATCTGTTCGATGAAAAAAAACGACTTCTTAAAACTGGAAAACCAATTGTGTTTTCCTCTTTATGCAGCTTCAAGACTGGTGACTAAATGTTACCAACCTCTTTTAGACGAATTAGATTTGACATATCCACAGTATTTAGTTTTACTGGTTTTATGGGAAACTGATGCTGTAAGCCTTAAAGTGGTTTCGGAAAAGCTTCATTTACAATCCAATACCCTAACTCCCCTATTGAAGCGAATGGAAGAAACGGGGTTAATCAATCGTACCCGCTCTCAGCATGATGAACGCAGCATAATTATCTCATTAACGGAAAAAGGTAAACTGCTAAAGTTAAAAGCACCAAAAATTCATAATTTACTGGCAAATAATGTTGGAATTACGTTAGAGGAAGCAGAACAGTTGCATAGCTTGTTATACAAATTGATAGGACACCTCAATGTATAGGTTTGCAATAGAACAGCAATTGATATCAAATAGACCTGATTTAGGCGGTAATTTTCAAAAACAGCTTTCAGTTCCGTATTCACTTATTTAAACCTCTTACAGGTAATATCAGAAATTAGAACAGCAGAAAACGTGTATCGTTACTTTGCCTTTTCAAAGATAAACTTCACATGCTGATAGTCGATAGGAACTCTTTTTTTGAAAAACGTCATATTCATATAGATTTCCATATCACCTACCCCCATAATCAATTTTGAATCTTTTCTAAGTATTGAAATTGGAATTCTTTCCCATTTCGGAATTCCATAATGCTGAAAATAGTAGGTGCCTTTTAAGGTATCACCTTTAATAATTCCATTTACATCCCCGGAATCTTTGTACAGGCTATTGTAACTGATTTCAAGTTGCCCGTCGAACGCCTTCTCCCCCAATTGGATATTTAGCCTTGCTGTATCATTCTTATCAATAGCATGATACATGACTTTATTTGGTTTCTCCATACTGTCACCTTCAGTACCAGCGCACGCGCTTAGAGATAGCACTGCAATCATTAAAATGATCCGCTTTAAATTGAGTTCCCCGTAAGCCGTTTTTAGTTTATTCATCGGTGATTTGAGTTGGTTGAGGTTGGCAAAGCTATAAATTTTTAATAGCTAGCCAGCCTTTTTAATGGCTGACTAGCTCTCTTTACATTTTACCAGTATTTTAACCCCGTAAGCCTGGCAATAGTTAATTGCGCAACACATAACTGGTATTTATATTGCAGGTTGGTTAATTCGGCTCTTTGTACGTTGGTACTTGCATTGGTAAGCTCTAAATTTGTTCCTATCCCATTTTTATAACGGCTGTGCGCTAGCTTTTGCGCCTCCTTTGCCTCCGTAATTTGTCGCCCGGAATTTACCAGGCTCGATTGGTTACTGGTAATATCGAGCATGGCCTGCGCGATATCCTTGCGATACGTATTGCTTAAACTTTCTTCGGAATACTTAGACTGTGCAAGCTGGCTCTGGGAAAGCCTGACTTGCTTTTTAGCTCTTCCACCCTGGTAAATCGGAATATTTAGCGTTACGCCGGCAGCGTAATTATACCTGAACTGGTTAATATCTGGTGTAAACCCATTTTTAAACCCTGTTCCCCCGCTCATTACCAGTGATGGCTTTCCATTTGTCTGGCTCACATGAAGCTCAGCTTCGGCTTGTTTAATCCTGTCTTTGATCAGCTTAAACTCGGGATTATTATTCTGTGCCTCAGCCACCGCCTCATTTAAATCGTTTCGGTTTTCGAAAGGAAATACAAAACTTGATGAATTGGCAGTAATCCTTGTACCTGTAGTATATTCCATCAAAGCATATTGTTTGTTCAGGCTGTTTTGAAGATCTATTTTACGGTTACCTTCCTGATCTATATTAGACTGAATAGAAAGCACATCGTATTTTAGCGCATCTCCATTTCTGAACTTAATTTCAGTATCTTTTTTATTGTCTTCCAAAAAGCTGATGACACTGTCTTGTATCGCAATTGCATCTTTCAGATAGGCGATCTGATAAAAAATATTACCCACCTGGAAGGCCATCAGGTTCTGATTGAATTCGAGGTTATCTTTTGCGTATTCCAATCCTGCTCTGGCACGGTCTACACCAGCTTTTACTACGCCAAAATCCCATAGCGTATAACTTGCATCAACGGATGTGCTGTAATTGTGATTGGGCATAATCTGGAAATTAAGTGCCTGGTCGCCCGCAGGAATGCTGATCTCGGAAACCGGGTTCATATACCTGTAACTGCCTGTAGCCTGTACTGACGGAAGGCCCGCAGCTTTCGCCACAGCAATCCGCTGCGTTTCTACATCTACCGCTTGTCCTAATTCTTTAAACTGCGGGAAATAAGTAAAAGAACGGTTGATCAATGATTTCAGATCAACTGCATTTTCCTGCGCATGCAGCACCGCAGACGCAGAAATAAGAAATATAAGGAGGAATGACTTTTTCATTTTTCTAATTTTTGATGGACAATAAAACTTACATGAGCTGATCATCAACTGAGCTATCCGCGCATGCAGGTTTCATTTTTTTAATTAATATTGATTTACAGCGGTCTCACTAATGCGCCGCAGCAGCAACCTTAGCTCTCGTCTCCGCATCCATCGTTTCATTTTTAAGGAGTAACATAAATGGAATGGTACAGACAAAGAAAATGGCAATCAGCAGGAAACCATCGAGGTATGCCTGCATCTGTGCCTGGTTGGACAGCGCATGATCTAATGATCCAACCGCGGCTTGTTTGGCCAGGGACGGATTCATGCCTTTGCCGATCATCCCCTGTGTTATTCCATTTAACCGCTCAGTTAACAGCGGGTTGTTACCTTGCAGATTAGAGATCAGGTCGGTACGGTGTGTAGCAAACCTGTTTGTCGCATAAGTATTCATGATCGCAATACCAAACGCACCGCCCAGCTGACGGAACATATTGTTCAGTGATATTCCGTAAGGCATATCCGAAGGTTTTAAACCTACCACAGCCTGACTTAACAAGGGTACTGTCAGGCATCCGGTACCTACCCCCCTGCAGATCTGTGTGATAATAAACCACCACTTATCAGCATCCGGAGCGGCCTGGGACGAGGTGTAGCCATGTAAGATAAACAGTGCAAAACCGAGCGAAACGAAATAAATAGGCTTTACCCCTTTTCCCAATCCCGCACCAATAAATGGCATCGCAAAAATGGTGACCAGCGCACCGGGGATCATTGACAGCCCGGCTTCTGTAGGCGTATATCCCATTACTCGTTGCACCATTACAGGGAACAGGTAAACAGAACCAAAAAGCCCGAAACCACATACAAAAGTAAGCACGTTACTGCCAACGAGATTCATGCTCTTCATCACTTTTAAGTTAATTGCAGGATTTTTAGTATGCAGTTCCCACCAAATAAATAAACCGAGCCCTGCTACAGCGGCAACAGTAAGGTACCTGATCAGTTCATCTTCAAACCAATCTTCAGACTGCCCTTTTTCGAGAACATACTGCAGCGCGCCAATACCTACCGTTAGGGAAAGGATACCGATGTAATCGATGGGGATCGACTTTTTATCGATATTATATTCATCAGCTTTGCGGTCTACAAATTTCCAGGTAAGCAGTGCCGCCACTATACCGATAGGAATATTGATATCAAAGATCAGTGCCCAATGGTAATTGTCTACAATATAACCACCCAGTATCGGTCCGATGGTTGGTCCGATAACGATCCCCATTCCAAATATCCCGCCAGCAATTCCTTTATCTTCGGGTTTGAACTGATCGAACAGTATTCCCTGCGAAACAGAAAGTAAAGCTCCGCCGCCAACTCCCTGCACAAATCTCCAAAACACGAGCATCCATAAGGAAGAGGATGTACCGCACATGTACGAAGCAAAAGTAAACAGGATGATGGATGACAAATAGTAATTTTTTCTACCGAAATAGCGACTTAAAAAGCCTGTTAGCGGAATTACGATCACATTAGCAATAGCATAAGCAGTAACCACCCAGGATGCATCTTCGAGTGTAGCACCCAGAGTACCGCTGATATTGTTCAGTGCAACGTTAATGATGGAAGTATCAATCAGCTCCATGATCGCAGCTGTAATACTGGTAATCACGATGATTATTTTTATAAATTTATTTCTTTCGCCTTCCATTTTAAGATTGATTAAAATTGAAATGATGCATGATTATTTCACCTTTACATCAACATCTACACTGAGACCTGCTTTCAGCATTCCCTTAAGTGTCTCTGGTTTATTGATTTGAATAGTGACCGGAACCCGCTGGGTAACTTTTACAAAGTTCCCGGTAGAGTTATCCGGCGGCAACAGCGAAAATTTGGCTCCTGTAGCATCACTAAAATCAGATATGGTACCTGTAATTTCATGATCCGGATATCCGTCAATAATAATATCTACCACCTGGCCAACTTTCATATGCTCAATCTGCGTTTCTTTGAAATTGGCAACAATCCAGTAATTGTCGTTACTCACCAGGCTAAACAATTGCTGTCCTCCCTGTACATACTGCCCGGTTTTAAGATTCGTTTTCCCTAATTTACCTGCAGCAGGGGCAACAATTTTGGTATAACTTAAATTGAGCTTTGCCTTTTCGAGCGCCGTTTCTTTGGCTGCAATATTTGCTTTTGCACGCTGGATCTGTGCATTCGCATTTCCCGTTTGCGTACCCGCTTGTTTCAGTTTAGTCTTACTGGAAACCAGCATTTGAACTGCTGTCTGGTAGGCCGACTGGCTCCTTTCGTATTGTCGCTGCGTGATTGAACCTTCTTTAAATAAAGCTTCGTCGCGTGCCACATCACGTTTTGCCTGTTTAAGCGTTACTTCTTCTACACTGATCCCGGCAGAAGCAACAGCCTGATCAGAACCAATAGTTGGGATTTGAGATTCTGCGCTGCTCAGATCTGCCTGTGCAGCTAAAAGATCTGCCTCGGCCTGTTTTACAGCGAGTACATATTCCCGGTCGTCAATCACGACAAGGGTATCACCTTGTTTTACTTGCTGGTAATCCAACAATTTGAAGTGGTCAATATAACCGGATACCCTGCTGAGTACAGGGACGGCATTGGATTCAATTTGTGCATTATCCGTGCTCTCATAAGCCAGGGCATGGTTAATTTTTGTAAAAGCGAAATAGCCAGCTACAATGACTATTACACCAAAGATCAGAGGTTTTACAATTTTGTTAGATGGCGGTGTGTTTTTTTCTTCGGGTTCCATAATTTAAATTTGACACGACAAATGTAAACTAAGTTGACTAATTTAGTCAACTTAGTTTACTTATTTATTTAACAAAATTGTCAATATTAGATTTAAATGACATTTTTTGTAATCCCTTATAAATGATATTTTATCTTTAATTTTACACGATGGAACATTCACATAATCCTGACAGGCTTATTTTCAAATTATTATACATGGTAAAACGTTTCACAGACAAAGCATCTACTGCTGCGCTGGCTACCGTGATATCTGAGGATTTTAACAGTACGTTTATTCCTTATTTTATGAGCATAGGATATGGTGGGATTTCTAACCATGACCTCGTCAGCAAAATCCTGGTGACCAAGCAAGGTGTGAGCAAAACCGTAAAAGAGCTGGAGCGGCTTGGTTTAGTATACACGGGCAAAAGTGAAACAGACGCACGGTCGATTATGATCTATTTAACGGATAAGGGAAAAAACTTATTTTCGGCTATTTGCGAAATGGCGGATGAGATGACGGAAGATTATATCAAACTTGTAGGTGCTAAAAAGTATGAACAGTTTATAGATACTTTTATCAAGATTTCTAAATGGCATGCAAGCCAGGAAGAGTAAAGATCAAAATAACTACATTTATCCGCGTATGACAAGCTTAATCATTGATGACAATCCCATAGCACGCTCCACCCTTAGCCATCTGGCCAGCCAGGTTGCTGACCTCACTGTAATCAGTGAATACGGGAATGCAATGGATGCATACAATCATTTACAGACTGAAAATATTGATTTGTTATTCCTGGATATTGAAATGCCGGAAATGAACGGACTAGAATTGATGCGGAACCTCCCGAATAAGGATACTATTATCATTTTTATCACCTCAAAAACTGAATATGCAATTGATGCCTTCGAATTGAATGTTGCAGATTACCTGATTAAACCCATTATACCGGGAAAGTTTATACAGGCTGTGAGTAAAGCACGGGAAATGCTGATCAGTAAAAAAGAAGAGGTACCCGTTAAGGACAATGAATTTATTTTTGTCAGGGATTCTGCGGTTACAAGGAAACTGAACTTAGACGACATCTTATATGCGGAAGCAATGGGCGATTATATTAAATTTTACACCGGTAAAAAAGAATACGCCATACACAGCACAATGAAAGCTGCTGAAGAAAAACTCCCTTCTGGCAGATTTATCAGAATCCACCGCTCATATATCATTGCAATTGATAAGATTGATACACTGCAGGACGGCGGACTGGTAATTGCCGGCAAATTTTTGCCTGTGGCAGATGCTTACCGCAAAAACCTGAACAGCCGTATAAACCTGTTTTAGGTTATCGAATATTTTTACCTGTTCAACTATATCAACACGGGATTTAACGAATGTTCCGGGAATAGCTGATTTTCTTGTTCCATATTTACTGCTGATCATGATTCCATCAACTAAAAAAATGCGTAATAACAGAGTGAGCACCCTGATTATCCTGGCCTTTATACTGGGCTTTATCGCTTTGATTCTTTTACGCCTTTATGCGGTTTCAAACATGAACGAGCTGTTAAGGGGAAATGAAAAACTTTCCGCTGAGCTCCGTGCCGGAAATCACCTGCGTACTGTGGATCATAATCTTTTAGTTACAGAAAACAGGATACGTGCCGCTATTGCCACAAATGACACTTCGCATCTTAACGGAATTGATGAAAAAAGTACGGAATTAAGGAGATATCTTGATTCCCTTAAGGGAGGAAGCAATGATCCAAAATATTTGAAAGACCTGGACCAATTGGCTAAACGTGCCAATGAAAAATTAGTTGCGGCCCATCAGCTGGAATATTTATTTCTTAAAACAGGAAAACTAAATGACACCAGTTTTATCGCTAATCCCAAAGCTAGAATTGTTTCGGAAGAGATCACCAGTATCACAGGAAATATTTACGACAAGCGACAGAAAGTGATGACTGATCTCAGCCATCAGATCAGTGAGAACGGGCGCATTGCCGCATGGGTTGGAAACGTATTCCTTGTAATGGTGCTTATCAGTTCCTGCCTGCTCTGCTGGTTTATTATCAGCCAGTTCAATAAACAAAACCGTTTGATTGCCCAGTTGGATATATCAGAAAAAAAAGCGCAGGATGCATTGCAGATCAAAGAGAACTTCCTGGCAAACATGAGCCATGAAATCCGCACTCCGCTCAATTCTATTGTCGGCTTTACCAACCTCCTAAAAAAACAGGAATTAAACACAATATCAAAAGAATTTGTACAGTCGATACAAGGTGCGGGCGAAAACCTTATGGCGATTATCAATGATATCCTGGACTTATCTAAAATAGAGGCTGGTATGATGCGTATTGTACACCATCCGTTTAGTGTACGCGCGCTAATGCATTCTATCGAAACATTATTCAGTGAAAAAGTTAAAGAAAAGAAGTTATCATTAAGTTATCATATAGATACAGCGGTACCAGACACACTTCTTGGCGACGCTACCCGGTTAACGCAAATTCTGATTAATCTAATCGGGAATGCAATAAAATTCAGTGAACGCGGAAAAATAAAGATCCAGATTTCTGGAATACTATCGAATAAGAACACAATCCTGTTAGCTTTTACCATCAGCGATGAAGGAATAGGCATAGAAAAAGAAAAGCTAAATTTAATCTTTGACCGCTTTAACCAGGCTGAAGAATATATCACGCGGAATTACGGTGGCACCGGACTTGGTTTGTCGATTGTTAAAAATCTGATCATTTTGCAGCAGGGAAATATTACTGTAAAAAGCGAACCCGGAAAAGGTACCGAATTCAGTTTCTCTATTCCTTATACAGTAGCAGATGAACAGCTTAGCCCTGTTATTGATCAGACACAGGAAACAAATTATAATGATATCAATCCTTTATTAAAAATCCTGGTGGTTGACGATAATACGATGAACCAGGGCCTGATGAGACATTTGCTTTTGCAATGGAAGGCTTCATTTGAAATTGTCTCAAATGGTCTGGATGCCATAGACCAGCTGAAGCTGAAAGAATACAACCTTATCCTGATGGACATCCAGATGCCTAAAATGGATGGTTATACAGCAACACATTTTATCCGTAATGAGTTAAAATTGGATATCCCAATCGTAGCTATGACTGCACATGCAATGGCTGGTGAACGCGAAAAATGCCTGAGTTACGGGATGAATGATTATATCGCCAAGCCGATTAACGAAGATAACCTGTTTGCTATCATCAGCAGGCTGATTGAGCCTGCCCCTCAGCAGGAAAACAGTTTGAAACTGCCAGTCATCTCTGCGTATCAGTATATTGATCTCACTTATATGAAAGATATCAGTAAAGGAAATACTGGTTATGAAAAAAAGGTTACCAGCCAGTTTATCGACTCCATACCTGCAGACCTTAAAGGTGTACAGGAAGCTTACCAGCGGCAGGACTTTATTAAATTAAATGCGATTGCACATAACATGAAAACGAGTGTATCGATTATGGGACTATTACCATTGCTTAAAACCCAGCTGGATACAGTAGAGTTTTCTGCAGCGGAAAGCCCTGCAGTTTCGCTGGCCATCAGCGAGCTGAATTTAATTTGTAAACACGCTGTAGCGGAATCAATTCATTTCTTTAACACCCTGCAATAGCAAATCACATTTTCAGGGTATCGTTATTTTACCGGCCAGTAAGGTGAGGCTGTACGTACTGTTAACAGATAATGTTCTATTTGTTTTACGATACCGGGATTTGCTGCCGCGATATCGTGTTTTTCACCAATATCTGTTTTCAGATCGTACAGTTCGAGTTTATTCTTGCGCTTTACTCCTTTCCATTTGCCATAACGTACGGCCTGTTCAAAACCCAGTTCAAAAAACTTCCAGTACAAAAACAGGTCTTGGGTCACAATTTTCGGCGATTTTAAAAACGGATAGATACTCATTCCATCAGATTTAAATCCGCCGGATTTGCCAGCGATTGCGGCGAAAGTGGGTATTATATCTACGAAGTATGCAAGTACTGCGTTGGTCTTCGGTAAGTTTTTGATCGCTGGTGCCCAGAATAAAAACAATATTTGGCCGCTCTGTGGGTGGCTGCGCAAATACAACAGTGGAGTAATTGAACAGATACAGGGACAAGATGAATATCATGCGCTTCATTTTTAATGCAATTAGTTAAATAACCCGATGGTATAGTATAGGGTGTCTGTAAACGGACGTATCCCCCAAATCAAAAAAAATTCTTTTCGGATTAGTAATTGATTTGTCAGGATTACAGCTGATACCCGGCTAAAACAGGCCTGCAAAAGATATTTGTGCAGATCCGCAAAAAATAACAGATTAAATACTACTAATTAAGTATACTTTATTACATTTGTCCTGTCGTCATTGTTATTTGAGTTACAAAATTCAAAAATGATCCAATAGATAGTCATGTGGCCGAGTGGCGAGGCGAAGGTTTCATAAACCTGTAACGGTGGTTCGAATCCACCCCTGACGTCAGGACAAATGCAGTTCTCTGTATGTCTTCCAGTAGATTTTGATAGATCTAAGTTTTGTTTGTAAGCCAGACTGGAGAGTCTGGCTTTACTATTTCCATTAATTCGGGTTAACGGCGTCTTCCAATCCATTCGTGAAGAATTTTCACGATATCATGATAAAATACCCTGTAGGTATCTTCGGTAACGAAACCAATATGAGGAGTGGCCAATACATTATCAAGTTTTCTGAAAGGGTGATCGGACGGCAGAGGTTCCGTTTCAAAAACATCAAGGGCGGCACCGCTGATTTGCTTTTTTTCCAGCACTTCGATCAAAGCGGCTTCATTTACTAACGGCCCCCTGGAAGTATTGATCAGGTAAGCTGTAGATTTCATTAATTGTAAATCTGCCAGATCTACGATATGCCTGCTCCTTGCACTTAAAACTAACAGGACGGTAAGAAAATCTGCTTCTTTAAACAGGGTTTCTTTGTTTACATATTTTACACCGTGGGAAGAAGCTTTTTCTTCTGTCAGATTTTCGCTCCAGGCAATCACATTCATATCAAAAGCCTTTCCGATAGCAGCAATTTTCTGGCCGATGTTGCCCAGCCCTAAAAGACCTAAAGTTTTTCCTTTCAAATCTACACCTACTGTTGTTTGCCATCCGCCTTGCCGAACCTGCAGGTTTTCTGCCGGTATATTCCTTGCGATAGCCATCAGCAATGACCAGGTCAATTCCGGCGCGCCGCTGGTTACATATCCTGTATGCTGTAATTCAATTCCCAGCTCCGCGACAGCGGCCAGGTCGATCGAAGCATTTCTGAAACCGGTAGAAATGATCAGTTTTAAATTCGGAAGTTTTGAAACCAGGCTCCTGCTTAAAGGGGTACGTTCCCGCATCACACAAATCACGTCAAACGGTTTTAATCGTTCAATGATTTGTTCCTCCTCAAATAAATGGTCATTAAAAATTGTAATATCTGTTTTACCGTTTAAAACTGACCAATCTGCACTCGTCAGCGCAACGTTTTGATAGTCATCTAAAACTGCTATTTTAAATTCACTCATAAAGCCGTGATATTGATTATAAAATTGTGTGGTAAATAAATTAAATCTGTGAATTAGCGGTTGGAACTAATATTGTTGAGGTGATCAGATTAATCAGCGATTCGTTGGAATAACCCGGAACAACGCTAATTTCTTTCCATTGCTCATCTGATAAAAATGTATTCCAATGCGCATCTTTCGCTGCCAGATCATCGAATGTTACCATATATGTCAGGTTAGGCATTTCGGGCCCGATGATAGTTTCTCCCCAGAAAACAGGATTAAACTGCAGACGTTGAAATATATCGATCTCGCCCTGGTCATTGAACATTTCAATTTTCTTTTTTCCTGCTGCCTCAGTCGGGCTTTGATACTGCCGCAGTTCAAAGATCCGCTCCTTTTTTTGCGGCACCGTCATTTCCGGAAAGCCCTTAAAAGCTTTCAGCAGAGAACTTTCTATCCTTTCATAAGCTGGAGCCGCTGCCGGGGCATTTAAATAAGCGGCACCATCGGCCTGGTAAAGTTGATCGGTTTCGAGGCCTTCACTTACCTGCGCAAAATGTTCCAGGCTGCTATAGGGAATAAAGACGTATAATTTAGACGGCCCGGACGGTTCTGATTCGGTGAAAACGCCCACGTTTTTTACGCGAAGGCGATTTAATGCTGGTATTGCAGTATGATAAAAATCTTCTGTAAGTTTTTGTTGTATTTCATTCTTAAAAGTATAAACCTTCAATTCGTAATATGCTGTTTCCGCTATACGCGCGGTTGCATCGGCCGATGCCGTCCTGATTATAGTATCGCTCATAATTTAAAATCTAACAGGCCATCATATTTTATAAGATGTAGAGCCTTTTTTACAAGGTAGCGGTTAATATATTGAATAAAACTTAAGAGCGGAGAAATGACTTTCCCTAAAGATTTCGATTGCAGGATTGACCCAATTGGGGGATTTGAAGCTGCGTTTAGTCATTCTTTTGTCAGTTACAAATTACTATCTGCATCTCGCCGGGTAACCCCGGCGTAAAATAAATTAAACTTCGAAATTAAGGACAGGTCCTTACATTTTTTGTTACGCTTTTTACGTTATATTTATCCATTCACAAATTACCAGCTAAACTGATCTTTTTAAAACACATTGATTGATGAAGAATATAAATATAATCAAAACCCTATATATCGCTTTTGCTCTCAGCACACCAATAGCTTGTACTGCGCAGCCTGCCACTCTTCCCGGAGAGTTAAAGCCTGATGAACAGCAAAGCATTGTTTGCAAGACAATTGCAGAGATGATCACCAATTATAACTACAAGAAGGTCCCGCTCAATGATTCCATATCCGAAGTGATATTTGACCGTTATATTAAAGGTCTGGATGAAAACCACAATTATTTTCTGGCATCGGATATTAAAAGCTTTGAGCCTTTCAGAAAAACCCTTGATGATGATATCATGGCTGGCAGACTTGAAAATGCGTTTGTTATCTTTAATACTTATAAAAAAAGATTTAATGAACATGTTAAATATTCATTGACCCAATTGAATAAGCCTTTTGATTTCAGTAAAAAGGAAGAATTTATTTTTGACCGTGATAACCTCCCATGGGTCGCTTCACAAGCAGAAATGGATAACCTCTGGTCTAAACGTGTTAAATATGATATGCTGAACCTGAAACTTGCGACACCAGATATGGCCAAGAACAAAGAGACGCTAAAAAAACGTTACGAAAACTTACTTTCGCAGTTAAACAAGCTCTCTAATCAGGATGTTTTCCAGTCGTTTATGGATGCGCTGACAAATTCAATAGACCCGCATACCAACTATTTTAACCCTGCTAATGCAGCACAGTTTAATATTGAAATGTCGCGTTCGGTAGTAGGTATTGGCGCATCATTGCTTACCGAAAATGAATATGTAACCATCAAATCTATCATTGCAGGCGGGCCTGCAGATAAGAGCCATCAAATCAATATTGATGACCGTATTGTAGCGGTAGCGCAGGGCAAGGGAGAATTTCAGGATATTGTGGGCTGGAGACAGGACAACGCAATTACGCTGATCAGGGGAGCAAAAGGAACTGTGGTGAGGTTAAAAATCCTGGCCAAAGGCAAAGCAGCATCGGAGACACCAAAAATTGTGGAAATGGTGAGGGAAAAGATTATTCTTAAGGATCAATCTGCCCAGAAAGAAATCCGTACCTACCAGGAAAATGGTAAAACAATTAAAATAGGGATTATCAATGTCCCTGCTTTTTATCTTGATTTCGAAGCGTATAACGCGAAAGACCCTAATTATAAAAGTACGACAAAAGACGTAAAACTGATACTGGATACATTAAAACAGATGAAAGTTGATGGCGTGGTGGTGGACCTTCGCCAGAATGGCGGTGGCTCCCTGGTAGAAGCGATAAACCTGACTGGCCTGTTTATCAAAACCGGTCCTGTGGTGCAGGTACGTGATACCAGGAACCGTGTGGAAGTTGATCAGGATGAAGATCCTGAAGTAGCGTGGGACGGACCGATGGCCGTAATGGTAGACAGGTTCAGTGCTTCGGCTTCTGAAATCTTTTCTGCTGCCATACAGGATTATGGCCGCGGACTGGTACTTGGTACCCAGACTTATGGCAAGGGCACTGTACAAACGGTATACAACCTGAATGATGTGATCAACTCCTCCATCAAAGAAAGGTTCCTGAGCGCTATAAAAGCGAAAGGGCAGCCTAAAACAGATCAGTTAGGTCAGCTTAATCTGACTATCGCTAAATTTTACCGTATCAGTGGTCGCTCTACCCAGCACAAGGGTGTAACCCCGGATATCGAATTTCCTGCGATTATCGGACTGGATAAATACGGAGAAGATACAGAGCCTTCGGCTTTACCATTTGATATCATTAAAAAAAGTACGTATACCCCTTTGGCTAACCTAACCAATGTATTACCGCAACTGCGCAAAATGCACGATGACCGTATGAGCAAAAATGCAGGTTATAAATACCTGCTGGAAGATATAGCCGACTTTAAAAAACGTGAAACAGAAAAAAGCGTTACATTAAATGAGGCCGAATTAAAAAAAGAGCGGAATGCAGATGAAGCAAAATCATTTGAAAGAAACAATCTCCGACGTGCGGCATTGGGGTTAAAAATACTTAAAAAAGGCGAAAGCCGCCCAAAAGGTGAAGACCTGGATTTTCTTAAAGTTGAGGCCGGACAGATCGTAATTGACTTTAATGGACTGGCCTCTAAAGCCAATCCGCAAACCTATACCGAAAAACAACCAGTACGGTCGTTATAAAAAATCCCGCTGTCTGCCTTTTAACGCGCTGGCACCGGGATTTAACTTTCTATTGGCGATATCAGTCCAATCTTCTTTGCCAGACTCCCGGGTTTTAATGAATAACCCGGCGATCGCCAAGCGGTTTGATTTATATCGTCTGATTTCATTTCTATCAAAAATCCCCGTATATTTTTGAATCTTATAAACTTTATATACTTTTAGAACTACTTAATTAAGCTACTGACCGGCATTAGATTGATGTACGGCCAGTAATTTATCACGTAGCAGTATATTTATGTTAAAAATCAATCGAGCAGGATCAATTGAAAGTATTCCTGAAAACCTACGCATCCTTTATGAAAGGCATGCAGGTATGTTATTAGGGTATATTATTGAAGTTGTAAAGGACCGTAAACTAGCTGAAGAATGGCTTGTTAAACTATTCCACGAACTATCGCTTCATTTCAATGAAATGAATTGGGACGGCAGTAACAACTGGTGCCAGTTGCAAAGGTTTGCTAAGCTAAAGCTGGCTGAGTTTAATACTACACAAAAACAGGCAGAAGCTAATGCCCCGGCGGGGTTAGTGATGCATAGCGGACGTAATAAATATCTTGACGGATTGACAGATGAACAAAAAGTTGTATTTTGCAGTGTTTATTATCAGGGTAAATCAACTACTGCAATTTCAATAGAATTAAACAAACCAGAAGATGTAATCAGGAAGACTTTAAAGGAGGCTTTCGCTATAATGAGAAAAGGTGGTGAAAATTAACGAATACATTGAAAGCGGAATACTGGAAGCATATGTTTTAGGTTCTGCCTCAGAAGCGGAAATTAACGAATTATTATATCTAAAAACAAAGCATCCACAGATACAGACAGCCCTGGATGACCTTGAAGTAGATATGGAACGGATCGCACAGCATATGGCCGTACCGCCCCCGCCTGGATTCTGGTTTAGGATTGAAGCAGAAATAAATGAGCTTGTTGAAACCCCGAAGGCCGATGCTTTAACAGTTAGTAAACCAGGGAACAACGGCAAATCAAAATCCAGAAAGAGCAGTCAGTTCATTGAAGTAGAGTCGGCATCAAATAAAATGCGGGTTCATAAAATATGGCAATGGATTTTTATTGCTGTTTTTGCGTTATGGAAAATATTTTTGATACTCTATATTTTGTTATACATTGAGAACCGTGATAACAAAAAGGAGATAGAACAGCTAAAAATTGAAATTAATACTTTAAAAAACACTATTAAACAACCCAATTAAAAGGGATAGTTTAAATAAGAACAGGGGACTGATAATTAAATTATGAGCCCCCTGTTCTTATTTAAACCTCTCGTATTCTACTGCCAGCGTAGCTTCCGAATCACGCTCCAACTCAAGGCGATATCTTCTGATCATAGGTATAATCCAGGTCCTTCCATATTCTTTGTTAGACTCCTCGATATTTTCCATATCTATATTATCATAAACATTTACCCACTCGTTACCAACCTGTATTTCCATTGATGGGTGTGGGAGATACTCTCCTCTGTTACATCGGAAAAATAATTTTTTATTACCCGGCCCGGCCTTTGCTATTTCATTTTTGCTCAAAATGGAACTTATATAAGCTGGTTTACGGCGGTATTCGGGCAAAATGTGTTCTGCTAGCTCATTGTAAAAATAGACGAAATCCACTACTTGAAATCCCGGCTGATTACTCATGCGCAATCCGGTCAATTCAAAAACTGTTGTATCAAAGACCTCAAGTTTACAACCACGGTTCAGATGTGCATAAAGAACAGCCAGCATAATATTCAATATCAAGAATTCCCCCTCGTTAGAATTGACCTTGATTAGCTTGTTATGAATTCTCACTTTGATGCTCTCGGGCCTTATCCTGCTGTAATAAGGGTTAAACATAAACTCCTTGATGAAGTTACTGCCCGGATGATCTTCATAAACACAGGAAATTTCCCGCTGAAAAACATTTTTACCGGAATTTTCCTGAAGATTGATATTGGCCCCGTTTTCCAGCAGATAATCAGCGGTTTTACCAGCATTGGACATCATAGCGCACATCAGCGGCGTAAAATTCACCTCATTTCTAAAATCGACACCATGTTTTAAGAAATACGGCATCAGCAATTTCAGGTTATCCTGGATATAGGTATTGATCAGGCCGAAATTAATTTCTGCATATCCTAATTTCGCGTACCGTTCTGCCGGACGATATTTTAATTCCGCTAATTTCGGCAGATATTTGTCCATCTGATAAAAAAGGACATAATAATATAAACGGTCTTTTGCTTTCCTGTTGTAAGATTCAGGATTTAATCCCTGCACTAAAAGCTCTGGAAAGAGTTCTTTTGTTGTAACAGACCATGGCACAGGTTTAACTTGCAAAATCTGTTCCCTGATGGCATCTGCCTGCTCCTGCTTACCCTGTAACTCCAACCGCCGGGCTTCTCTTTGCCATTCGTCTTTACTAGAAGTTTGATTGGTTAGTGAAGACCCAACTTTAAAATCAACCAGTCCCAACAGTGCAAGCAATGCATGCTTTTTATTTGCTTCGATTACATACAGGTTTTTCACCGCCCTGGTGATCCCTACATATAACGAGTTAACATAAAACTTGTATTCTTCGAGAGATTTATCTGCTTTATCCCTTGCCCTGGAATACTGCAGCGACTCCGGCTCCAGATCTTCGACCGTTACCCCGTTAGTTAATTCTGCGAATTCGCTGCCATAAGTAGAAATTGCATTATAAAGGATAATATTTTCGTATTCCAGACCCTTCGCCTCCTGTATAGAAAACAACAAGGGAGTGGCATAAAACTTTCTGGCCGCAGCTTTATCTTCATTTCTGAGAACCAGCACAGCAAACTTTGTAGACAAACTGGTTTTTGAGTTTAGATCTGCATTGATCCTAGGACTATTTTCGAGGTATTCGACTTCACCTTTCTGGTTGGAATTAGGCACCACCAGATAAGTACTCTCCTTATCAATAGAACCGAAACGTGCATTCTTAATTAATAAAAGCTGGTTAGCGATTGCAGTTACTTCCGGAGTGTTCCTGTAATTTGTGGCAAGGACACGAACAATGCTTGCCTTTAGCTCTTGTTTATAAAAAAGTGTTTTGATCTGTGACCAGGAGAAAAAATTGGGATGTACGATTTGATTAGAATCTCCGCAGAGCACAAAATTTGATGGATTGATCAGTGATTTCAGAATCAGTGTAAGCTGTACATTGGTCAGGTCCTGCACCTCATCGACTACTATATAATCATATACAGGACGAACCTTACTTAATAACTCATAGGCAACCATATTGCTGTCAAAATACCCATCTTCTGCAACCCAGTTTTTATACTTGATAAAAAGATCGTATACCTGTGCGCGTTCTGAAATAGAGAATATAGATTGTTTTATTCCCAGGGCAATATATTCATCAAGCGAAAGAAAGGCCCTGTCGATAGCCGAACCTGTGATTACCCCCTTAATTTCTTCAAAAATCCGGTAAGCATCTTTTATCTTATGACTTTGTGTATAGCGTGATATCCAGCGCTCAAAACTAGTAAAATCGGCTTCTTTACCTGCTGGCATTGATATCGTTGACAGGTATTCATAAAAAGACAAAAAGGCTACATCCTGCTTGTTATTTTCATAACCAAAAGAGGAATACAGATGACTGGCATTTTCTACAAGATAAGGTGAAAGCGTAATATATAGTATATTCCCCTTCAGCATTTTAAGCTTTTCCAGTGTCAGCGCCGTTTTTCCGCTGCCTGCAGAACCAATGATAATGCTCGGTGTGGGAAGAAACAAAACTTCTTCCTGCTGATCATCAAATGACAGGATCTTATCAAGAATATGAAATGAATTTTTATGCGGGTTGATATAACTCACCTCTGTGTACTCCTGTTCTGTTACTTCAGCGGCCGACTGTAAAGGCAGTAACTTCTCTTCCTGAATAACAGCCCCGTTAAGAAACTTGGATTTTTCGTAGGCATGGTTATGGATTACTTCCAGAATAAATATATAAGTCCGCCCCTCATACCGCCCAAAACAAAACAACAAACGATTGGTATCATCCAGCTTGGCACGGTAAAAACCATTGTTCATTTTCTTGACATCGGCACTTGGAAAATCACCTTCAATAAGGTATTTGGTAACTTTTTCTACCTTAGCACCAAGTTTTCCAACATTTAAATCATCATAGATAAGTATTTCCATAGAAAAAGTTAATTCATACAACAATACATTGTAAATGTATTAAAAACTCTTCCTATAAACAATCCTCATCGGCATACTATATGATGATCGCTACAACAGTTGATGTGTTAGTACTGAGCAACAGGGATTTATAAATACTGGTTGGCCGTTATATATTTTCGCGCCAGTGCTGCCACAGTAATTACGCATTACGCAAAATGGTGTTAAACTAAGTTTAAAATTTCTGCGTTATCTTTGTATTTTTGACAAAACCAACACATCAACATGCCGCATTACACAAAGCACAAAAATTCATTTAAAATCATATTGTCCGTCCTGTTTATATTTCCATGTTTATACGTTAACGGACAGACACCTGTAAGTGCTACCCCACCGCCAACACCAGTAAAACCTTTTATCATTGTTATAGATGCGGGACACGGTGGTAAAGATGGTTCTACACACGGCTTATTTTCGAAAGAAAAAGATGTTGCGCTTGCGGTAGCACTGCAACTGGGTCAGAATATAGAAAAAGAGAGTGAAAATATAAAAGTAATTTATACACGTACTGAAGATATATTTATTCCATTATACGAACGTATAGAAATAGCGAACCGTGCAAGGGCAGATTTGTTTATTTCGATACATTGCAATTCTATGCCGTCTAATATGAGGGGCAGAACAGAGAGCAGAGGTGTAGAAACGTTTGTATCCGGTGCCGGACGAGTAGATGAACAAGATGTTGCCGTACGCGAGAATGCATCAATCTTACTCGAAAAAGATTACAAGAACAATTATGAGGGCTACAATCCGAATGACCCCGAAAGTTTTATCCTGCTGTCATTATATAAAAACGCATTCCGTAAAGAAAGCATCAGATTTGCCCGCTCTTTACAAGATGAATATGTTAAATCCGGACGGGTAAACCGTGATGTAAAAATGCAAAGCCTTGCGGTATTAGCAAAAGCAGGGATGCCAGCTGTACTTACCGAAATCGGTTTTATCAGCAATCCATCCGAAGAAGAATATATGAATTCCCCTGCCGGAAAACAGGAGATCGTAAATAATATCACCAATGCCATCAAAGAATATCGTAAAAGGCTGACAGCTAATTAAAAATTGCCTGATCAGGAAATGACCTGCTTTATTTAAACCTGTATTGCCATTCTTTTTACACCATTAAGTACAAATATTATTAAACAACAAGGGCACCGGAAAATCCGGTGCCCTTGTGATATCGCCCAAAACTGAAGAGGCTCAGTATTCAGGTTAATTGAATTTGATTATTTCAAAGTAAGTACCTCGGTAATCACACGGTTACCACCGGCTCCCGGATATAAGTAATTCAATGTAAACGATTTTGTAGCCGGATCATACTTGTTAACACCAGACATCTGCATTGTTGCAGGTGTGGCGCCTTTAGGAATCACAGTTACAGAATTATCCGGATTAACCTGCAGCCACATCAGGTAGCCACTAGTTCCCAGATCACCAAATTCGGTTTCACTGGTAGTCTCATTGACAGTAACTAAATCTTTGTCTTTTGCAATATCTCTGGGACCAGCAGTAGGATGGGAAAAGATTCCAACCGCTGAATAGGTACCCTGATAGATGTTCTGGATACCAAAAAAGGAAACTATTGAGCTTTGACTTGACATATTCTTGGTACCTTCTGCTGTGCCTAAGGTATAAGCAAATGCATACTTTATGGAAATATCAGTCCATTTGCTACCGTCAATATCGACGTATAGCTCTTTAACAAACTCTCCACTATTCAACGTGATACTGTATCCAGTATTTGTTGGAGTGATACCAGACTGTCCTGCAGAAAAAGTGTACATGTTTGCTGGCATTACAACCAATGAAGTGTGATTTTCGGTATTATAGGCAGCAAGTACCTGCGAACTCGCAGTTAAATCAAAAGTTATCGCTGTATTCAGGTGTGCCGCGTCATTTGCATCTCTTCTTACTTCAAGTACTTTTACTTTTCTCACTTCTTTGTAAGGTAAAGAATAGGTTGCCTTTACAGGTCCGTCAAATAAACGGAGATAAGTTGTGCCCTGGTCTTTCAACCTGCTATCCTCATCAATAAAGTCGTCCTTTACGCATGAGGTAAAGCCAGCCACAATCAAGAGACTGAATGTTATATATGTTAAAATTCTACGTTTCATATAATTACTTTTATTTAAAATAATATCCTATTGATCCCACCAGATTTTAGATTCCTGGGTATCACCACCCGGCAAGTTCGCGATGGCTGCTGCCAGCGCATCGCCATTACTTGTGTATTCTGTAGTTGCATAGGCAAGTCTCCGTGGAATTGTTTTAGATGCATTAGTAGCTGCCGGGGCAGGAGTTAATACAGGGAAACCCGTTCTGCGGTAAATATTCCATGCTCTGAGCCCGTCAGGATAAGATGCAATATATTGCTGGATAGCGACTTTACCAATATTGTCTGCTACCACAGCACCTAAAGCCACACCAGCCTGAATTTTGTAATTGGCAGGTGCTGCTAAGCCCCACTGCGCAAAAGAAAGATCTATACCTGCGCTATAAACAGTTGCTGCGGCTTCGGTTGTCCAGCCACGCACCGCTGCTTCTGCTCTTGCAAGCGTCACTTCAGCTGCACTAATCATGTAAATGGGACTTTTCTCCGTTCTCAAATCACCACGTAGAACGCGTGCCCAGGTAATATTGCCCTCATTAAAAGCTAATGCGTTTGTACGTGTCAGCCCATACGGGAAGCCAACATTCGAAGATCCTATTTGTCCTGGCTGTTCAGATGAGCCCCCATAAGCAGTCTGACGCGTATCGCCTAAATTCGCCAGTAATGTAGTAACCGTTAAACTTTCCGCATTATCCTTACGTCCGTTGTACAGCACATACCATGGATTCTGAAAATTACCCCCTACATAAGTGAGTGCAAAATTCGCATCATTAGTAGAGATATAACCATTAGCATCGGTTAATGCCGCATTAAATTCCGTGGCTGCATAGGCACCGGCAGCCGGGTATTTTTTCGACAATTGCAACGCCATCATCATCCTTAAAGAATTTGCGAGCTTTTTCCAAGACGTAACACTACCATTATAGATAATATCGCCACCAATGGATGAACTACTATCAAAAGCAGCACTAGCACTTTTTAAAGCGGCAATCATTCCTTTATAGATATCTTCTTGTTTATCATATTTAGGACGGGGATTAACTAACGCATTTAATGCTTCACTATAAGGAACATCACCCCAACGGTCGGTAATTGTCCAAAAAATGTACTGTTGCATTATTTTAGCAGCCTGTGTTAAATTATTACTCTCATTTACATTAATTGCCGTCTGTAAATCGTACAGCGCTCCATTATAAAAATCCGTGAAACTTGATTGCTGTAAACTGTAAATAGAAGCATCGTTGTACTGTGTTTCTGAAAAATATTGACCGTAATAACCTGGCACAACAGCATCTCTGCTCGCTAAGTTTGGAATCGAGGCACAAGCATTGGTAAATAATGCAGATGGGATCGGTTTAGTTGGCCTTGCGGGGTCAACATTGACCTGCCCGAAATCTTCAAGTTTTTTACATCCGCCAAGTCCTAAAATCAACAGACCTGCAAATGCGTATATATATCTTTTTTTCATATTCTTTTTCCGTTTTGTTATAAATACTTAATTAGAACCCTATTTTAAGGTTAAAACCAAAACCACGTGTTCCTGGTAATTGTCCGGTTTCACCAATCAGTGCATCTATCTCAGATGGATCGAAGTCTTTGGTTTTAGCATAAATCAACACTGGATTACGCGCAACAATAGAGAAGTTGGCACTTTGTACAAAACCTAGCTTTAATTTTTTTACAGGAATATTATATCCTATAGATACCTCACGCAGCTTCACATATGTCAGATCGTAAACAAATTCGTCAAAAGTCTTTTTACTAAACAGACTTTGGTAGTAAGTTTTGGCCTCAACATAATAATCGACCGGACTACCTTCAGCATTTACACCAAACACATGTTTTCCACCGCCATCAGCGACAGCATCTCTTACCGGATTACCTTTATCATTTAGCGCAGCAGTACGTTCTGTCAATCCGCTATAAGATCCCCACATATTGGAAAGAGAGACGAATTTACCACCGATCTGCCAGTCAATATTTGCACTTACGGTGAAATCATTAAAGACAGTAAAAGCATTTTGCAAACCACCTGTATGTTTAGGCAACACACTGCCGAAATCAACATTTGGATCATTTACGTAGGTACCGTCAGCATCAAGAACAGGCTGACCATTGATTCTTTTTATACCGTTACCAATAATCTGTCCCCATCTTTTTCCTTCCACATGCTGCAAAGTAGGCATTGTAGTGCCCCATACACCAGCACCGCCAATTGGCCCCGTAGCAGTGATACCATATTTTTGACTTAACTCAATAATATCATTTTTAATTAACGGGGAGTACGTTGCATTGATATTCCATGTGAAATTAGGCAATTGAACCGGCCTGCCTCCTAATTGGAACTCAAAGCCCGATCTTTCAATCAAACCAATATTGGTCAGCAACGAAGTGATACCACTTGCTCCGTTAAGAGACAGGTTATAAGGAAAGTTTTTATCAGTACCTTCCCAATAGGTGGCTGAGAATGTTAATGCATTCTTAAAGAACGCAAGGTCTAGACCGATTTCACGCTGTGTAGTAACTGATCCCTCAATAGCAGGATCTGTAGAACTATTCGGAGCACTCATCAGGAAGTTACTACCCCATTTAAAGGCATTGATATCATACACTAATCCTGGATACCGGTAAGCACCAAACCTGGTATTACTTTCTCCTAAAGCCACGGGGATCTCACCCCATGAAGCTCTTAATTTACCATTAGACAACCATGAGTATTGTTTTAACAAATCACTGAACAAAAATGATGCACCAATCGATTTAGAAACAACTGCATTATCATCAGGACGTAAAGTAGAAAACCAGTCTTTACGAATTGTTCCATCAATAAATATGAAATTCTTATAGCCAATGGAAGCTTTAGCAAATAAAGCCCTGTATTTTTCTTCTACTCTTTCATTAACTAAATTAGGAGTGTTAACTGAATTACTTATTGTATAAAGATCCGGAATGTTTAATCCCTGAACAGTATTTGCATAATTACGCTTGTTCACATAACTGAAAAAATCTGAACCTGCATTTGCATTGATATTAAAATCCTTAATCGTCTTTTTGTAAGTGGCTAAGAATTCAATATTCTGTCTGTTCGAGAAATTATTTTCTGTATAGTAAGAACCTTTCATACCAGTTTGTACACCACTGGTTTCTAAAGAAGTACTAACTTTTCTTTCTTCCCAAATTGTACTTTGCTGCTTGCGGTAAGTTCCTGAAAAACTTAAAGCATCATTGACTTTATAGGTAAGGCTTACATTACCATATAAACGATCCCGGTTATTAATGGTATTTGTCTGATCGAAATAAGTATAGAAATTATACCAGTAATTGGCACCGTAAAACGATGTTGGATTTGCTGGATCATAGGCAGTTGGATTTGCATGATTCCAGGTAGCAAACTCTCCCTGTGGTGATTTTAGGTTTTTTAATTCTTTCATGATACCCATATCAATATCACGGTGATACCATGAGTTTAAAGATCCCGTGGAAGCATTACCGTAATCATCACTGATATTTCCGTGCAATACTGTGTTAACGTAATTTAGATTTGCAGAAACAGTCAGGTTTTTTGTGATATCATAGCTAGTGATTAAATTCAATGTGTTCTTTTTCAATTTTGCATTGGGAAGCAAGCCCGCAACATCCTGATTACCATAAGTCAGCTTAAAAGCAAGACCTTCTTTAGCCTGGCTGATACTAACAGAGTTGTTTAAAATAACACCTGTATTGAAGAATTCTTTCGAATTGTTGGGCTGTGGATTTAGAGAAGCTGTTTTATAAGAATAGTCTGAACCAGGATACCATGCGTACCAGGGAATATATTCCTGTCCAACCATTCTTGGACCCCAGCTTGAATCATCTGCATAATCCGGATAGTACTTACCGTCCAAAGCTTTCCATTCTTCAGGATCACCAGCTTTCCAGCTATATTTTGTCAGGTCAGCCGCACTACCACCTGCATAAGTGTTTTGATAATTAGGCAATACACTTACTTTATCGAACTGTGCACCAATATTTACAGTTACGCCAACACCTGGTGTATTTCTACCCTTTTTCATGGTAATAACAATTGCACCATTAGCTGCCTGAGATCCAAACTGGGCTGTTGCAGCTGGCCCCTGTAATACAGAGACACTTTCCACATCATCCATATTCATATCATTTACGTTTGGCAGGATGGTACCGTCAACAATGTAGAGCGCACCAGAGCCAGTACCAAAGCCTGAAGCTCCGCGTAGCCTTACCTCTGTTTCTCTTCCGAGTGCAGCTACCGACTGGCTTCTCACCTGGATACCGGCGACTTTACCGGCAAGTGCATTGTTCAAATCTGTCTGTCTGATCGTGTTTAGTTTTTCGCCACCCACTACCTGAGCATTGGTGGTGGTTGATCTTGCAGTTTGCGTTGTACCAAAAGCTCCCGTTACCACAACTTCAGATAAGCTGTTTTCGTCGTTAACCATAGCAACAGTCACCGGCCCTGATGTGGCTGAAGTTTCTACCCGCTTGTAACCTAAAGAGGTGATCACCAGGGTAACATTTGGTCCTGAAACTGTAATTGTGAATTTACCGGCGGCATCCGTTTGCGTGCCACTGTTCGTGCCTTTAACTCTGATACTGGCCCCCGGGAGAGGCAACCCGTCTTCTTTTGTTGTCACTGTACCTGTAACGACTCGGCTCTGAGCCCCGGCGTACATCGCGAATAATAGAAAAACGCACAAAGTGAGTAATTTTCTTGTCATACATTCAAGTTGATAGTTAATAAATTGTTTTAGTTAAATGCAATATCATAAAAAATTACATTCAATAGATATTTTCTACTTTTAAAAAAACAGTAAAATCAAACTTTTACAAATTAGATAATAACAAGTGAGAAAATGTAGCACGATACAATAAAAACCATAGGAAGGTCACCGAAAATTATGAAAATGTTAATTTTTTAACGGAAAAATTGTAAATACAATTCAGCAAGTTCATACAAAAACAACATAAAATCACAGAAAAAGAGACACCTCTTGCATATTCCAACAAATAAAACGACATAAAATCCGAGTCAAGTGGAAATAATTTTCAATTACTACAATAAAAAGATCTAAAATAGAGTTTAGAATCTATTAAAAACCGTAAGTCCCAATATACACAACCGATATCCATGAATATTTGACCCAAATGACCCAAAAAGACGAATATATCTGTCAACTGAACTACAAAACAGAACTATCTGCTCATACAACAGCAGAATCAACAGAAAAGATAAAATTTAATCAAAATCACAGAAATAACTGACTAAGAGAAACTAAATAGCCAATCAGCCATTTTCCATAATAGAAAAACAAGCAAGATAAGAATCATGAGTATGATAACTAAAGCGAGGACAATTGCTCCCTTTCCACTCCCCTGATGTTTACCTTCAACATAATGTTCTTTCATCAGTTTGAGATTGCGGCTATTTGCCTTAAAGAAAAAGTCAAAGATTTGTCCGATAACCGGGATGGCCCCTATTGTTGCATCAAGAAAAATATTGATGGACATCAGGACTACTAATTTATTACCAGCTCCTTTTTTAGCCATAGCCATTAACAGGCCAGCCGAAATCACGAATCCTGTCATATCCCCTACAAATGGGAACAGGTTCATGAGCGGATCAAATCCAAACCTGAAGGTAGTTCCGGGTATACGGAACTGCTCATCCATTAAATAAACCAGGCGTTCGACCCATTTTGAACCGGGTTTTTTAAAGAAACCATTAGGATAAGTCTTTTCAAGCATAAACAGACAACGTATATATAAAGAGGTTTGTTTGCGACAAATCTGTTAACTATGAAAATTGTGTTGTTATGGGTCAAGCTGAGCCGCTGCTTACCCGACGCAGGAGAGAGTAGCAGGCAGGTTCATATCAATTTAACAACATTTAACAAAAAGCGAAGAAATATCTGAATTATAGATGACAACATTTACCGAAGAATTCACGTTATTTGAATTGTTATGAAAACGATAAAATATCTGGGCATATTGCTGCTCTTTTCCATATTTACAACTAAGGTATCTGCACAGGATGCCGTGATCATTTCTGATGGCAATTTTATCAGGGGGACAGTTCAGGGAACTGACTTTCAAACTGTAGGAATTAAAACTGACGACGGTGAAGTTCAGCAATTTAAAGCGAAGGACATTAAAGAGTTCATGTGGAACGGAGAAACCTATGTAAGCAAAACCTTTGTGACCAATAAACGCACAGATTACCGTTTTTTTAAATTAGTTGAAGCGGGAGCAGTAAACCTTTACTCTATGGGCGGCAGCACTGGCAGTCAGAAGAAAAAGCGAAGCCGCCTGCGGTTTATGCCTTCTATTGGAATAGGCATTGGAAGCGGAGGATATGGCGGTGTCGGATTCGGGGGCGGAGTTAGTTTTGGCGGCGGCAGAAGAGACGACGAACAAACTGAGGCAGTACGCCCGGGGTTATACTACATTGAAAAACCTGGCACAGGTGATATGCTGGAGATTACTCCAGACGCAGACAACTCTGATGCCAACACACAATATATTAAAAACACCCTGTTAGCTAAGTTCGCTGATGACAGCGATTTAACAGAACGTGTTAAAGGGATGGATAGTTTTGATGCAAAAACCATCCAGTCGCTCGTTAAGGCTTACAACACAGTTCACCAGAAATAAATTTAGTTCAGTTCGTTTAATTCGTGCATCAGGCCTTTCAAGTTTTGATATAATCCCTGGTATATTGTAAAATATCTTTGGTAAGCAATATGGTTAGCAGCGATAGGCATGATGATCTTACTCCCGTCCAACTCGGGCAATGGATAAGATGATGATAATCCAGTTGCCTTTATAGCCAGGTAAGCAGCACCGACAGCAGAAGCGTCTTCTGTGGAGGCCAGCACAAGTTTTTTACCCGTAATATCAGCCAGGATCTGCAGCCATACCGGCGATGAAACGAAACCTCCGCTGACGTTAAGCTGATCGATTTCCTGTCCCGATGCAACCAGCGACTGTAAAACATCGTTAAGTGCATAACATATACCTTCTACAACCGAACGTGTAAAATGCTCAGTATGATGTTTTAAACCTATCCCAAAAAATGTCCCGCAGCTTTTCGAATCCCATATCGGCGCCCTCTCCCCTTGCAGATAAGGCAAAAAGATTAATCCATCTGCGCCAGGAGCAATTTTTTCAATTTCACCAAAAGCTATATTGTAATCTGATTCATTAAGCTCCTCCTTATTAAAAATATTTTTCAGGTGCCATTTTAAAGCAATGCCGCCATTGTTTATCGCCCCCCCATTAATAAAGATATTTTCATCCAGCAAATAACTGAAGGTCATTGCTTTTTCATTAAACACAGCCCGGTCGCCCGCCACCCGTAATGCACCGCTTGTTCCAATTGTCAGCGCAGCCATCCCGGGTTTGATTGCACCTGTTCCCAAATTAGCAAGGCAGCCATCACTGGCCCCGATTACAAAAGACGTTTGTTCAGTAAGGAAAGATAATCCGGCATCCGGAGCAAAAGCCCTACGCGAATGCGTTGCAGGTACGAGCGCTGAAAGCTGTTCCGCAGAAATCCCTGCCGCCTCCAATGCTTTGCTGCACCAGGTTAAGTTTTCTATTTCCAGCAGGCCTGTGCAGGAAGCTATGGAATAGTCACATTCAAAAACATTGAACAACCTAAACCAAATGTATTCCTTTATGGAAATGAACTTAAAAGTACTTTTAAAAAGCTCCGGCTGATTTTCCCTGATCCATATCAGTTTGCACAGGGGCGACATCGCATGAATAGGTGTGCCCGTCAGCTTATACAATTCCATCCCTAAAGGTGATGATAACAACTGCTCCGCAACATCAGCACTCCGGCTATCTGCCCAGGTGATCATTGGTGCCAGCGCCGTTCCATATTCATCAACAGCGATCAGACTATGCATTGCACTGCTGAAACTGATAGTCAGCGGATTTGTGCCAATTTTCTGCACAACCTCCGTAATACTTTGCTGACAAGCTTCCCATATCAGTTCAGGATCCTGCTCACTATAACCTGGTTTAGGTGCAGCCGTGGGATAAAAAAACTGGCTGCTATCCAAAACCACCTTGTTCAGTCCTACTCCAACGGCCTTAGTGCTGCCCGTACCGATATCAATCCCCAGTATATATTCCATTATATTTTATACAACTATTCTTAAAATTCTTCTACGTAATCCAGATCTTTCGAAAACGTATCTTTCATTTTGCTTAATGCAAAAAATGCTACTGCTAAACTGATTACTGCGACAGTAATACCAGAATAAACAATAGAACCATTGTACACAGGTTTTAAAGCTTGAAAAAGCAAGGTCAGCGGTACAACGGCGCCACGTACAAAATTAGGCACCGTAGTAGTAACCGTTGCCCGGATATTTGTACCGAACTGTTCGGTAGCAATAGTCATGAATATTACCCAGTACCCCACAGTTAAACCAATTGCACCACATAACCAATAAAAATGCTGTAAAGTAAGTCCATGCTGCATAAAATAAGCCGTTATGCCCAGTACGGAAAGGCTTAAATAGATATACACTACCTTGATACGACTTTTTAAACGCTGGCTTAATAAGCCACCCGCAATATCACCAATTACGATCCCTCCGTAACACCAGGCTACCGCTGCACCCGCACTTACTTCTCCCTGCACCTCCAGTACCTTTCCAAATTCCGGTGAAAACGTAATCAGAATCCCTACTACAAACCAAAGCGGCACCCCGATCAGGATACACCTGATATACTTTAAAAACTGGACCTTATTTTTAAATAATGCAAAGAAATTACCTCTGTTATTTGCTTCTTTAGATTCGCTGAACATACCTGATTCGGCAACCCCTATCCGCAACAATAACAGAAGCAAACCTAATCCGCCACCAATAAAAAAAGAAGTGCGCCAATCAAAAGCCTGCGCAATAAAATAGGCGACTACCGCACCGCTAACACCAACGGAAGCAACAATAGTAGTTGCATAACCCCGTTTTTCTTTAGGCATCAGTTCTGCTACCAGCGTAATCCCCGCACCAAGTTCGCCCGCAAGACCCAGGCCGGCAATAAACCGCCACACGGCGTATGAATTTACAGAATGGACAAATCCGTTTGCAATATTAGCAGTAGAATATAAAAATATCGAACCAAATAAAACCGACAGACGACCTCTTTTATCCCCAAGCATCCCCCATAAAACACCCCCAATCAGCATCCCGATCATTTGGACATTGAGCAGCATAATTCCGGTATCAGTCAGTGCGGTACCGCTGAGGCCTAAAGATTTTAAACTGGGAATACGTACAATGCTAAAAAGCAGTAAGTCATATATATCTACAAAGTAGCCTAAAGAGGCTACAAGAATAGCTGCGGTTAGAGCAGCTGTAGAAACCTTGTTCGTTTGCATTTGGTTCTTTAAAAATTTGAAGACCTAATGTAGTAAAGTTATCATTACCTAATTAACTTTCTTTAACACTTTTGCAAGGAAAGTTCAAATATCTTTGCTCCACATTCAATCAATTTTAATTAAACCCGGGATAATATAGCAGAGATCATTTACTAGAATAATTACGATAAAAGCTATGAAGGCCTGCAAAAATATAATTTGGGAACATCAGCAGCACTGCCAGATCTCTCTGCAACTGGCAGCGGAAGAACTTTTTAATTCATTGGATGAACGTCTTGCACCTAAGGTTTTCCTGATTGCCATACTCCATACCCCGGTAACAAACCGCCCTTTCATCAGCCTGGAATGCCCGGATTGTGAATATTGTGCAGCTGATTTTTTTACACTGAAGCCTATAGGCATACAGCATAGCCTGCTGCCAGACAGGCATATCGATGAGAAGATCAATACACAGCGCCTAAGCATAGCTTATACTACAGAAATACAGCGGATACTCCGTACACACGTTAATGGAAAGAACAATGAAAATTTCATATCTGCCCCGGCTGATATAGACGGTTACCTGGTGTATGTGGTCATAGAATTAAATAAAAAGATTTTAAACACCTATTATTATTTAAGTAAAGACCGCTCCTACAGCGGTCAAAAAATAAGCCGCTCGTTTATAGAAAGTGTGATTAAAGTTTATCTTGATGCGAGTGGCAATGCATTAAAAGCGAAATCACAGGCCGACTTTAATGTGCTGACCAAAAGCCGTGATGAGCTGGTGAGTAAAGCGGGCCACGATTTTATGATCACTGTCTCGATGGCAGGACAAAACCCTAACGGTTTACATGTACTGTACGATGCCTGCAACACAATTTCTTCTTTAAAATATGAAGGGGCCGAAGGTTTTGGCAAGATGGTGATTGCACAAAAGTCACATCCCAATGTTAAGCTGACTATGGAACTGGAAAACCCCATCCATATCAAAGATTTCAGGAAAGTGCGCAAATTTCTGGAACTGGCAGACCATAAACAACTTATCTTGTCGGACTCCGTGCTGATTTACGGACTTTGCCAGCTCTCCGGTAAATATAACTATCATGACGAATCCCTGTTTATCGTTCATTTTACCAAGCATTTTCATTGGGAGGTTGTTCATCATGAGCAAATCATGGTCTCTGTCGCCTTTCGGATGCCAGACCTGTACAATGAGAGGATCAGCCGCGAGAAGTTTTATAGCAGCCTCAAAAGGCTATTTAGCGGTATTGACAAAGCACGGCTGCATACGTTGTGGGATATTACCATGGAGGCTACAAAACAAAAACACGGAACGATACTGGCAATCTCTTCTGAGGCAGAGCAGGAAGCTATTCGATTGAGCAGCCAATGTTTTAAAATCAAGCCTATCAGGATCAATAAGGATATCATACATCAGATTACTTCTATTGATGGTGCAGTGCTGATAGACACCGATTGCATATGCCATGCGATTGGCGTAATACTGGATGGCATTGCCACTGGAAATGGAGATTCATCCAGGGGCGCAAGATATAACTCTGCTATCCGCTATTATGAATACATGGAAAATAAAGCAAAAACTATGCTGGTAGTGATTTCAGAAGATGGCTTGATAGACTTGATACCTAATCTGAAACCACAGGTAAAACATTCTATGATATTACGGCATATCAGTGCCTTGCAGAAGCTAATGGAAACCGATAAATTTCTTCGAAGGAGCTTTAACCGCTTAATGGAATTTTTCCAGGAACACGACTTCTACCTCTCTGCCGCAGAGTGTTTAGCAGTGAATAAGTTACGAGGAGAAATTGAATATAAACATAAAAACAGTGTTGATGGCGTCCAGATGATATGGAACAATCTTGCGCCTAACACGGACATGAACGTTGGCTATTATCTAAAAGAATAACACCTGCTTCGTGTAATAAAGTTGAGTTGCAGCAAATATTAAATATGAATATGACGGAACAACAACACAAATGCAATGGTGTTGCTTCTATATTTGCAACTTATCAATTACCTGTTTTATGGCCATCTCAAAAACCACACAAAATCTCGATCGCATAGGCGTAACAGCCTCTACTTTGTGTGCCGTGCATTGTGCGTTAGTACCTATATTTATTACTGCCTTACCCCTGCTCGGCTTAGAATTTCTGGCCAATGAATGGGTGGAGATATCCATGATCATTGTTTCTGCAATTTTAGGTACCCTTTCTTTAAGCCTGTCATACAGGAAACAGCATCATAAATTACTGCCATTCATCGTTCTGATTGCAGGTTTTCTATTAATTGGCACCGGCCATTTTTCTGGTCTGCATAAATTAGAACCTATCCTGATCCCTATAGGAGGAATTATTGTGACCGCTGCACATGTGGTGAACTGGCGGTTAAACCGGACCTGCACACACGGGCATCATTAGTTTTTTTACCCGCAGCGCTCCAAATTGCTAACAATATGATTATTTTGTCCGTATGAATTCTTCAGTTAGAAAAAACTATATCCTCTCGGCAGCAATTTCCATGCTTTCGTTTGGTGCTTTTGCGCAGCGGCCGGCATCTTATAAAATAGATTCGGCTTATATCCGCAACAACTATACTAAAATTGAAAAACAGATCCCTATGCGTGATGGCGCAAAGCTTTTCACTGTGATCTATGTTCCGAAGGATGAATCTAAAAAGTACCCTATTATGTTCGACCGCACGCCTTACAGCGCCGGTCCGTATGGAGATGGACTGTATAAAATGAGCCTCGGCCCTTCTATGCTTTTTGCAACAGAAGGATATATATTCGTATATCAGGACGTCAGAGGGCGTTATCTATCTGAAGGTCAATTTGTAGCAACACGTCCGTATATTCCGAATAAGAAGAAAAAAACGGATGTGGACGAGAGCTCCGACAGTTATGATACGATAGACTGGCTGGTAAAAAACATCCCTAATAATAATGGAAAAGTCGGTACCTGGGGTATTTCGGCACCTGGGTTTTATACGACGATGACCACCATCGATGCCCATCCTGCGTTAAAAGCGGCTTCACCGCAAGCGCCCGTTACAGATTGGTTTATGGGTGATGACCGTCATCATAATGGCGCATTTTTCCTGATGGGTACCTTTTCGTTCCTGTCTTATTATGGTGCAGCACGACCAGAACCAACGCCAGACCATGCCTCTTCTTTTATGGGTTATGGCACACCGGATGCTTATGAATTTTATAAAAATGCAGGGCCGGTAAAAAATCTTAATGAACGGTATTTCAAAGGCAAAAATGCGATCTGGAACGAGATGATGGAAAATGACACCTATAATTCTTTCTGGCAATCGCGGACCCCTGTACCGCATCTAAAAAACATAAAACCCGCAGTGATGACCGTTGGCGGATGGTTTGATCAGGAAGATCCGTACGGTCCTTTAAAAACATTTGGCGGAATCGAAAAAAATAAACCGAAGGCCCCCAATTATCTTGTAATGGGGCCGTGGACACATGGAAGCTGGACAAGGGGTAATAACGATGTTTTAGGAAACATCAGGTTTTATTCTGAAACCGGACCGTTTTTCCGTGAAAAAGTAGAACTCGCCTTTTTTAACCATTATCTGAAAGGAACAGCAGATCCTGAATTAGCAAAAGCTACGATCTTTGAAACAGGCTCTAACCAATGGAAAAAATATACGGCATGGCCTCCGGCAGAAGCGAAGGCCAAAAACTTGTATTTCCACGCTAATGGAATGTTATCTTTCGAGGCACCAGCAACAGAAAGTACCGGATATGATGAGTTCATCAGTGACCCGGACAAACCTGTTCCTTATACAAGTGAGGTACGTATCGACCGTGGAAGTGATTACATGTATGAAGACCAGCGTTTTGCCGCAAGAAGACCAGATGTATTGGTTTACCAGACAGAAGTGCTGCAGGACGATGTACTGATCTCAGGAAATTTACTCGCTGATCTGTTTGTAAGCACCACAGGTACAGATGCCGATTTTGTTGTAAAACTAATTGATGTGTATCCTCCCGATGCACCAAACGACAGCCCTCTTAAAGGGACAAAAATGGGTGGTTTCCAGTTAATGGTACGTGGTGAAGTAATGCGCGCAAAATTCAGAAAAAGCTTTTCTGAGCCAGAAGCAATGGTTCCCGGAGAGGTTACAGAAGTGAAATTTGATATGCAGGATGCCGCGCACTGTTTTAAGAAAGGGCACAAAATTATGGTGCAGGTGCAAAGTTCGTGGTTCCCGTTAGTGGACCGTAACCCCCAGAAATTTGTAAACATTTATAAAGCCACGGAGGCCGATTTCCAGAAAGCGACCCACCGTGTATATTTTAAAAACGGGCAGGCATCACACCTGAAAGTAAGTGTGCTTGGGGCAGATTAAAAAACTGTGACTTCCCAGGTTCTTTTCCAGTGAGCACCAGGCGATAAAGAAGTAATCCCTTCTTTGTCGCCCAACTGCTGGTTATGTCCAACACCATCTGCGATACCGCACCATGGCTCCAGGCAAACGAAATCAGCATCCTTAGCCGCCCAAATCCCGAAATAAGGAAAATCGGGAAAACTAAAATCAAGCCCGTGCTCATTTTGCGTGTTTCTTAAATGAAGGACGTTGCTTTTTAACGATTTAAAAACCAATGCATCATTATAAAAAAGCTCGTGTTTTAAAGCCAGCTTTCTGTTGTTAAGCGTAATAGTTTCTGTTTGATCGCTGATCAGGTTATCCGCTATTTTATGATAAGTTACAGCTTCGTCATCCGCAAACTCAATGTAGTAATCCTCATATTCAGTTCCCGGTGTTAATGGAGCCGCAAAGGCTGGGTGCCCGCCAATAGAGAACAGCATATCATCAGGTCCTTCATTGCTCACCTCGTAACTACAGGCAAGTGTAGCACCAGAAATTGTATACCGTAAGCCCAACTTAAACTCAAAAGGATAAACGTTTAACGTTTCAGCATTACTGGAAAGCGTAAACAAAACTTCCCCGTCGCTGATCTGCTGAAACTCAAACTCGTGGTCCCTTGCAAAGCCGTGACGGGGAAGATGGTATTCCTTGTCTTTAAAAATATAGGTATCGTTTTTAAGTCCCCCTACAATAGGGAACAGTATCGGGCTAAACTTCCCCCAATAAGCCGGGTCGCCCTTCCACAGATAACTTAAACCAGATATCTTGTTGGTAATACTTCTTAATTCTGCGCCTTTAGCTACAAAGGTGACCGTTATGTTTTCGTTCTCCAGTAAGATCATGGGCTAAAATTAGGATTTTTAAAACATCATCAGTTATTTGCTAAGTAATCTTTCGATCCTTTTTACAACATAATCAAGATCAAATGGTTTACTGATATAATCGTCAGCAAATGCTGTTACACTTTTTTCTTTACTACCCGGATTTGCCGACATTACAATAACAGGAATATGTTTAGTGAACATATCTGTTTTTAAGTCATCACAAATCTCAATTCCATTACCATCCGGCAACATTACATCAATAATAAACAAATCTGGCAACGCATCATTTAATTTACTTTTAAGTTCCGCGAAAGTAGAAGATAATTGTAATTCGTACCCTTCATCTTTCAATAAAAATTCAATAATATATCTGATATCCTGGTCGTCTTCTAAAACGTGTATTCTCTTCTTCATATTAGGTTTTAATGGTGTGTTTTTAAAATCAATGGGCAATACGCAAACATTGTTCCGAAATTGTTGTTTAACTTAACATTTATCCTAACTATCTTTCCTTAAGACTTCTAAGGGAGGATGATTAAGTATACTCCTGCTGCTTACCATTCCTGTAATTACTACAATAAGGGTAATGGCTGCAAATAAAATTACTGAGGGCAGCCAGCCAGGATTAAATGCGGTATTAAAACTAAATTCTGCCAGGGCCCAGCTGCCTGCAATTGCCATTAACAGTCCCGCAGCAGCAGAAAGCATTCCCAGAAAAAGATATTCGATAATTGTAATTGATAAGATTTGCGTCCCCCTGGCACCGAGGGTCCTCAATAAAACAATTTCACGTAAGCGTTGATTTTTACTGCTTCTTACTGCAGAGACCAGCACAATCCACCCGGTAATCATACTGAAGGACGCCATAAACCGGATCACAAAACTAATTTTCCCTAATAACTCATCGAGTAGCTTTAGGAGCTGACCGAGATCGATGACCGAAACATTGGGCATAGTTCTTACAACGGCCGACTGGAACCGGGAAGATACCGCGTCATCAGGAACCCTGGTCATCACCACATGGAACTGGGGTGCCTCTTCCAAAACACCTGTCGGGAACAACACGCGGAAATTTGGCTGTGTTCTGCCCCAGTCTATTTTTCTTAAACTCCCAACAACAGTCGGGATTATCATTCCCTGAACATTGAATTGCATCTTGTCTCCTATCTTCACATTGATACGGGAAGCATATAACTCGTCGACGGATACGAAAACCGTGTCACCTGGTTTCGCCTGGCCAATCCATCTGCCAACAGTAACCTGGTCGCCATCCGTTAACTTACTATAGAAACTAGTACGGATTTCACTTTTAAAAGCCCGTCCCGATGACTCCCTCCTATTGTTATCTCCTGGCGGACGGCCCTTTAAACTATCGGACTTTGCCAGCTCCGCAGCAGTTTTACCATTAATAGAAACCAAACGCATTGTTACCACCGGAACTTTGCTCTGTAACGGTAACTTATAAGCCTTAACCAGTGAATCCACTTTGGCATCCTGGTTTTTCTGGATATCCAGCAGCACCAGATTCGGCTGCGTTTTACCAGAAGACAAAGAGACCTTATTAATCAAAATACCCTGCACGAAATAAAGCGTGGCGATCAGCGCGGTAGACAATCCAATAGATACGATCAGCATCATGGTCTGATTATTTGGCCGGTATAAATTGGAAAATCCCTGCCTCCATGCATAAGGAAGTCCCGCAGGCAGGGTTTTTCTCACCACATATAAAAGCAGTACGGAAAGCCCGTAAAAGATCAGTATTGCGAAAATGATTGTGCCGGTAAAAATCAACGCTTTAATCAAACTATCCATTTGCAGATAAGTAAAACCTACAACGAACACAAAAATGACAAGGTAGACCAGCCATTTTAAAGGCTCTGGCTTATGTGTTGCAGGTTCAAATGATAACCGGATCGCATTGAGCGGGGATATCCTGCGTACGCCTAATAAAGATGGCAAAGCGAAAAGGACAGCTACAAAAACACCCGTAACGATTCCCTGTAAAATCGCAGTCCATGAAATATGCACAGTAAATGCCACAGGCAGAAAATCCTTTAATATAACAGGAAGTATAAACTGTATTGCTGTTCCTAAAGCAGCCCCCGCTATTGCGCCAATCATTCCGATAAAAAAAATCTGTATGAGGTAAATATAAAATGCTTCCCAGGCCCTGACGCCCAAACATCTTAAAGTAGAAATAGAAGCCAGCTTTTCGTTGATGTAAACATGGATTGCACTTCCCACACCTATGCAGCCCAATAGTAACGCGATGAAACCTGCAAGGGCGAGAAAATCGCTTAAATCGCCAAATGCGCGGCTGGTATTTTTTTTCTTTGAGGCTACCGTTTCATGATCCAGCCCTTCTTTATCCAGCACTGGTCTTATTTTTTTTATTAGCGCATCAACTGCCGGTTCGCTCTTAAACTTATAAAAATAAGAATAATGGAAGCGGCTGCCGAACTGGGCTAAACCCGTCTCTTTTAAATACTTATATGGGATATATACAATCGGAGCTACTGCGGCGGCCACACCATTTTGGCCAGGCGCCTGGTTAAGATAACCAGCAATAGCAAACGTTGCCATCCCAACTTTCACAGAATCGCCCGGTTTGGCGTTAAACTGTATCATGACGGTTTTATCAACCAGTACATTTCTGCCAGTCCTGATTGCTTTTGCCGCAGCTTTGGGAGTTGTTTCTATTTCCCCATAAAAAGGATAATTTCCCTCCAGTGCCCGGATCTGCATAATACGGATACCCTGATTTTTGACAAAATAAATCATAGACGCGAAATCAAGCTGTTTTGCACGCTCCGTGCCCAGTGTATCAAGCATCGCTGTAACAGGTTTACTGAAAGCCTTCTGACTATCAATAATCAAATCCGCACCGGTAAGTGTTTTTGCCTGATCGTCGATATCACGCTGTAAATTATCCCGGAAAGAATAAACAGCAACCAGGGCCGCAATACCCAATATAATTGATGAGGTAAACAGCAACAGCCTTGACCGGTTCTTCCTGCTGTCACGCCATGCCATTTTAAACAGCCAGGAAACCGGGGCAGATTTTCGGAATACAAAATTATTATCAGACATAAGCTTTCTGTTCATCACCGATAATCACCCCACCCTTTAACCTGATAATCCTGTCTGTCCGCGAAGCAAGATCAAGATCATGCGTTACAATTACCAGTGTTGTGCCTGCTTCTTTATTTAAATCGAACAGCAATTTAATTACTTTCTCACTAGTTTCTCCGTCCAGGTTCCCTGTTGGCTCATCAGCAAATAAAATTGCCGGTGTATTAGAAAAAGCCCTCGCCAGCGATATCCGCTGTTGCTCACCACCTGATAGTTGTACAGGATAATGATGCGCACGATCTGAAAGGCCTACCTTGTCCAGCAATTCCATTGCCCGCGGACGAATATTTTTTTCTCCCCTGAGCTCCAGGGGAACCATTACATTCTCTAAAGCAGTAAGCGTAGGCAGCAATTGGAAATTCTGAAATATAAACCCTACATAACGGTTACGCACAGCAGCCCTTTCATCCTCAGACAGCTTATCCAGCTTCACATTGTTGAGCTCTATAGAACCAGAACTGGCGCGGTCGAGGCCAGCGCACAAACCTAATAAAGTGGTTTTTCCGCTACCGGAGGGGCCGGTAATAGAAACAGTAGATCCTTTAAGGATACTAAAGTTGATATGGTCTAATATGGTGAGGGAGGAACCTGCGCTTGCATATTGTTTACTGACTTCCCTGATATTTAAAATAGTTTCCAAAGCAATGGGATTAATTTGTGGATATTTGACTTAAACAATGAACACTTGTTACTGTTTTAAGTTAGCTGATAGTGTTAAATATAGCGTAAAACCATTAAAATTAGAGATGAGAGCAGATATGTCACGTTACCGTTACCTGATCCTTGTATTGCTGGCAGCATTTGCTTCCAGTTGCGGGGGTAACAATAATCCTACAACAAATAAAAAATCGACTGAACAAGTAAAAGATACAACTCGGGTAAGCACAGCGGAACCGACGGCGGCTACTAAAAACATCTTGTTCTTCGGCACCAGTCTTACAGCAGGACTGGGTGTTGATCCTGAGCAGGCGTTCCCGGCACTCATTCAGAATAAAATTGATTCATTACAGCTCCCCTACAAAGTGATCAATGCTGGTTTAAGCGGGGAGACTTCTGCCGCAGGGAAAAACCGTATCGACTGGTTACTCAAACAGCCGGTAGATATTTTCATACTGGAACTCGGCGCTAACGATGGGCTAAGGGGTATTCCTGTAAAAGAAACCAAAGCCAACTTGCAGGATTTGATCAATCGGGTTAAAAAGAAATACCCTGAAGCAAAACTCGTTATGGCAGGAATGCAAATGCCACCAAGTATGGGACAGAAATATACTACAGATTTTAAAAACTTATTCCCTGTTATCGCAAGAGAAAACAAGATGAGTTATATCCCATTTTTGCTTGATGGTGTTGGTGGCATTCCAGCTTTAATACAGGAAGACGGATTACACCCGAATGCGAAAGGGCATAAAATACTTGCAGAAAACGTTTGGAAAATCCTTCAGTCGTTATTATAGAATTTTACAACTACCACGAATAATATTAATTTGTATTTTTTATATTTAAAGAATACAAATCAATTCAATGAAGAATCTTCTTTTCATCTATTTATGCCTGTCCAGTTTCACTTTATTTGCGCAAAAGCAAAGTAACAGTGATTTAGTTGTTAAACAACTTGTTGAGTTTTATAATAAAAATGAGTACAACGAACTGTATAACCAGCTCTCCGATAATTTCAGAAAACAAGCGACGGATCAGCAAATTATCACGTTTTATCAAAGCCAGCTTAAACAGCCATTAGGACAAATCAAAGAATGGAAGTATAAGCAGATGCAGAATAGCGCAGCTGTGTACTTCATTAACTTTGAACGTGGCAGTCAGGAATTAAAAATAGTGGTATCCGATGAATTGAAAATTGATGGCATGCTGTGGAGCCGCCCTCAAAAAGCAGGGAAAGACCCTGCTTCGATTAAAACAACCAACCCTAAACAAACTAAAATACAGCTATTTGTAGATTCACTTGCTATAGCATATTTAACAGATCCGGGAAACAGCAGCCTGAGTATTGGTTTAGTTACCAATGGTCAAACAGAAACGTTTTTCTATGGAGAAACAAAAAAGGGGACAAATAAATTACCTGATCACAAATCGTTATATGAAATCGCATCGATTTCAAAAACCTTTACCGGTATCATGCTCGCTCATGCAATTAACCAGCGTAAATTAGCACTCAGCGACAGGATTGAAAAATATCTTCCCGGCAATTATGCCAATTTGCAATTTAAAGATGAGCCATTAAGAATTGTGCACCTTAGCAATCATACATCCGGTTTGCCAAGCTTACCCGCAAATTTTGAGCAACAGCCCGATTATGATCCTGCCAACCCTTATCTTCATTATAACCGGGCAATGATCTATCAATATTTAAGCACATTTAAACCCGATACGATACCGGGTTATAAAGCTGCCTACTCCAATCTTGGATTTGGAATTTTAGGTATCATCCTTGAAAACAATTATCACATGAGTTTGGACAGACTACTGCAGCAAATAATCACCAATCCATTGAAAATGCAGAATACCAGCTATGATCTGACGGCAACACAAAGAAAGTTCCTTACAACGGGATATGATAATATGAATGGTAAGGAAGCGGGTTACTGGAATTTTGGAGATTTTAAAGCTTGTGGCGGACTCAAATCGGATTTACACGATATGCTCCTCTATTTAAGTGCAAATATTGCTGCGACGAATCCAGACATTGCCTTGAGTCAGGTTCCGACCAACCAGCAGGATGGTTTTAGCAGAGGTCTTGCCTGGATGATAGAGCCGATGAAGAATGATACCCTGATTTGGCATAATGGCGGAACCGCTGGGTTCAGAAGTTATTGTGGATTTGTAAAAAAAGGAAACAGAGGTGTTGTAATTTTAAGCAACTCCAATGCAGAGGTAGATTCCATTGCACTGAAGTTGCTTTCTTATCATGAGTGAAAAGTTTGAACTTGCCGGTTATTTAGTTAACAAACCTTCAAAAGATACCGATGCATAAACAAGTGCACCAATCGTTGGTCCGCCTGCATATTGCAGAAAAGGCTTATTAAATATATTCGTCCCACCAATCTTGATCGCTGCATTTGACGCCGGTATTTTATAAGAAACCTGTGCATCAAAAGTGTTGATTGCGTTAACCGTACCTGTAACCAGCGGGCTTTCCCACAAGAAAGAATTCTGCCACTTGTAAACGATACTGAAACCAAGGTTTTTTACGACTTCTCTATTACCGATAGTTAGGTTAGTTGCCCACTCTGGTGTATTAAAGCCGGTAACAAAAATATCGTTCGCGGCATTTGATTTAATTTTGTTGTAGCTCACATTGCCAGCAACTGTATATTTCTGATAAAAGTTATAAGTGATACCGAGTGCAGAACCGTAATTCCGGTATTTATTTTTTGCATTGGTATATACACGGTAGCGGTCCTGACCCGCATCGCGGTTTACATCGAGCATTGCCAAAACCGCTGCATCAGATCCAACTGTTGCACCTTTAGGAACATCTACCTGCACCTGACCTAAAAAGCCATCGTATGTATTTGTATAGGCATCAATATCTACAAACAGCGTATTTTCTAATAAAACACTTTTATAACCTATCTCAAATGAATTTATCCTCTCAGGGCTGGCTTTAGGCAAATCTGCCTTAACCAGTAAATCGCGGTTAGCCAGTGCTGCAGCATTTCTGTCAGATCCCGCTGCAACAGCGGCATTAACTGCAGAATTAAAAAGTACACCAGAAGCCCTTGTGTAACTGTTATCCAGATAGCCTAAACCTTCATTGATGTAAGAAAGGCTACCTACCCTTTTAACCCTTCCGTTATTCACATAAGACAGCGCTTCAAACAATCCCGGAAAACGATATCCCTGCTGATAAGTTACTCTGAAATTATTGTGTTTATCAGGCGAATACACAGCGGCTAATCGAGGAGTTAGCTTAGGATCAAATTCCGGATTATAATCATAACGTGCAGAAGCAAAAACCTTCAGCTTCTCGTCAAAAAATGTTTTGGTAACCTGAGCAAAGCCACCTATCTTTTTATAATGGATGTTCTTTCCATAAGAACCATCTTCCAGTTGTTTTCCACGATCGGCAATAGGACGGCTAAAATCAACAAAGCTATTTCCATCTGGAATAATAGAATATAACCTGGCATCACCACCAACCAGTAAACCGAAATACTTAGCCTGCTTAGACAGGTCCCACTGACCTTCAACATGGTACATCCGGCTTTTCTGAATCAATGCCGCACCCCCCGTAGTAGTTGCATCAGGGATAGTAGATGATTTGATGTCCCAGTTATTGATACCGATAATCGTTTTCTTTAAATCCTCAAAAGCCTGGGTTCCGGGCTCTACCCTACCTGCATCTGCCTGTTGCCTTGCAAATGCAGTTGCAGCAGCAAGGTTAGCATTTGTTAAGGAACCGCCATTAGCCGTTGCATAAGCATTTAAAGCCGTTTTATATTTAGCACCCCATATACTTCCACTGCCACCGCTGGCAAGATCAAGGTTATCAGCCAGTGGTTTTACATTATATGAATCACCAGAATTTTCCAGAGAAACATAACCGCGCACTAAGAAATTACTCCCTTTAAGCTCCAATTTATGGTTCTGTATAACTACATTGTCCAGCTGGATTTTATTTCCACGCTGAAAGACCCCATCCATTTTACCAATACGGTAATCATAAGATAACTCCGCAGACTCACCTATGCGATAATGAACAGCTGCATCAAATTTCAGGTTATCTACATTCGGATGAACCAGATCTTTTTCCCAGTAACCAGTTCTCGCCACATTGAGCGTTTGGTTTGCTTGCCCGTTGATATTTAAACCACTTACAGAAACTGTATTACTCCCTGCAAGCACATCATCACCATATTTATTCCATCCATCAAACGCTACATTATTTGCACCATTTAACGCAGAAAATGAAGGGTTGGCACTCTTCAGACTATTAGGGTTTTGATCTGTGCGTGTATCTGAAAGCCAGTCGGTTCCGCGCAAATAGCTTAGGTTAACTTTAAACGCGAACTTATTATTGAAAGCCTTAGCATAACGGATAGCTGTTTCTGTAAGATTACTTACATCACGCCCGGTACCGCCTAAATGGTTGAGTCCGCTTTTCTGATAAAAACTTAACCCCTGGTACAAAAAAGGACTTTTCGTAATCAGGTTAGACATTCCGTTGATCGCATTCATGCCATAAAGTGCAGAAGCCGCCCCGGGTGTGATTTCTATACTTGCGATATCCAGTTCAGTTGGCCCGATTGCATTACCAAGCGGTACACCGAGAGTTGCAGCCTGCATATCAATACCATCCACTAGCTGCATAAACCGGTAATTACTTGGGATATTGAACCCCCTGGTGTTCGGGATTTTAAACGTCAAGCTTGCAGTAGTCATCTGTACTCCCTTTACATTTTCGAGCGCATCATAAAAACTTGGTCCCGGCGACTCACGCAAGGCTCTTATATCTAATTTTTCGATAGCTACCGGAGATTTAAGAATATTTTCCGGGACGCGGGATGCTGTAATTACTACTTCGCTCCCCAGCAATGTTTGCGTAACGAGTTCAATATTCAGCTGCATACCTGCTTCTTTCACATCAAATTCCTGTGTTTGGAAACCAATACTGGTGAAAACCAATTTAAAAGGGAATTTAAGTTTAGAACGCAATTTAAAGGCACCGTTCTGATCAGTAATTGTACCCGCAATTGTGCCTTTAATACCAACACTTACCCCAACCAGCGGGGCCTTGGATTCCTGGTCAACAACCTTACCTGAAACTTCAATAAGCTGGCTTTCCTGTGCAAAAAGCGGTTGGAGGTAGAAGAAAGTAAAAAGAAAGACTATCGAAAAAATACGCTTGAAGTAGATTTGTTTCATGTATCGAGATTGTTAAACAGATAATATCTATGGATTTAGTAGTCAAAAGTAACTGATGACACTGGGATTACAAAATTTATTTAACTTTTGTCTTTCATTGCCAGGAAAAAACAGGAATAGCTAACTTAAAAAACTCTCGGACAGATCGAAGCTTTAGGCGCTTTACCAAAAGAAATTCCTAAAGTAAGTTCGTGCGTACCATTTTGGTAACCACTCAGTTTTGAAGCCGCATAATCATAAGAATAACCTATCCTGAAACGCTCATTTACATAAAACTGGGCAATTCCTATAATTGCAGCCTGGCTGCTTACATCGGTATTTTCGTATTCTTTTTTAAATAACTTAAGACTGGTGCGGTACCCTGCACCCAGCCAAATCCGGTCACTAAAAATAGTCATCACATTAAAATCAGCATTTGTAGGGCCCTTAAAATCTTCGCGTATCATTACACTTGGCCTCACCCTAAAATTATACGCTACATTGATCAACGAACCAGCAACAAAATACAAATGTCTTGCACGTACAATATTATCATCAAAAGATGCACTTCTGCGATAGTCGTCTACAGACTTAGCATTCGACATCAGGTCCAGTGCTGAAATACCTGCGTACCAATATGGAGTTGTATAATAAATCCCAACTCTGAAATCCGGAGAAATATTGCTTGAATTCCCAACCGGAACAGCCTGATCTTCGCCGTCTACCGTGCTGAGCGCCTCTCCGTTTAAACTATACTGCGCAAAACCCACACCTAACCCGAAGCTTAACCTGCGCGTATCTGCCCCATCCAGCTGAAGCCTGAAAGCATAATTGAGCGTAGCAGAAGTTGATGACTGTGCACCTAACTTATCTGAGGTAATCTGCGCCCCTACACCGTGCTTGGTTGTCTGCGGATCAAGGATCCCATCAATAGACACTTGCCCTGTTTTAGGCGCGCCGTTTAATCCTACCCACTGGTTCCTCAGTGCCATTTGAGCAAACCATTCTTCCTTATAACCCGCATATGCCGGATTTACACTTAACGTATTAAATATATACTGGGAAAACTGAATATTCTGCTGCGCAACAGCTTTACCGGTACATAAACCGATAAAGCAGGTAAACAGCAATAGTTTAATACAGTATTTCATTTTATCACTCATTTATTATCTTTTCAATAGGATCCAGCCTTTTCTGGTAGTCTGATCAGCACCTTTTTTCAACACAATTAAATAGTAGTAAGTACCTTCATTTAATCCGGAGCCATCCCATTCATCCATATAATTACGGTTTTTATAAACTTCATTTCCCCAGCGATTAAAAATCAGCAGATCAATAGAATCGAAACTTTCTCTTCCAATGATTTTAAAAGTATCGTTTTTACCATCACCATTAGGCGTAAAAGTATTTGGAATGAACAGATCAATTGATGTTACCGTTATATTCACCAGTGCCCTGTTACTTACCTTTCCTTTATTGTCTGTTACAGTGTAAGTGAAATCATCATTCCCTGAAAATCCTTTCTCCGGTGTATAAATTATAGTCCCATCTAAATTAATCTGCAGGTTTCCGTGTAAAGGATACTTGATAATCACTACACTTCCTACATCCAATCCGTTAAATGAAGGAAGGTCATTTCCTGTAATTTTGATGATAACTGGCTGATTGATTTTAGTTTCTCCCCTGTCATTTAATGCCTGAGGTGCATCCTCTATGATATGAAGTGTAGGATCATCATTATTCTCCTGTGTACCAGATACATCAGCAACACTGCCTCCCCCGGGCGTATTCCCTGTAACTGTTGCCGTGTTCACAACACGTCCGTCTCTTTTTTCCTGGTCCGTCACCGTGTATGTTGCAGTCGCAGTAATCGATTGTCCGACTTCAATTGCAGTGGAGCCTAAATTTATGTTGCCAGTAAATTTAGTATCAACAAGATTCAGGTTCGTCAATTTTACATTTCCCGTATTTGTGATTTTAAAAGTATAAGTAATAGTAGAAAAATCACTGCTCATTGCACCTGTTTTAATCAATACAATTGATCCTGATGAGTTGATATTTACGGTTGATGTTGCTGATAACATTTCAGGATGCTCTGTTGTATTGACGGTTGCAGTATTTACAATTTTACCACTGGCAGCATTTGGTTTTCCATTTCTGTCGATATCCGCCTGCGTTACAATGTACGTTCCCCTGTAAATCCAGGATTCGTTAGATTCCAGGATCCTGTTCCCGTTATCGCCCGCAGGATTTGATAATATACCACCCAGGAACGGATCATTGACCTTAACATTAGTATGATTTGCTGCCCCCGTATTTTTTACTGTAATTGTATATCTGATTTGATCGCCAGCTTTAGAAACGACCATTATATCTGCAGTTTTTGTGATGGTTATCCCACTACAAACAGGCACAGTTACGGTCACCGTAAAGGGTTCACCAGGACATCCGCCTGTTAGTGAAACCGGGATAATAGTATATACTGCCTGCTGTACCTGGTTACTTGTATTTTTAAGTGTTGCTGTGATTTTACTTCCGGAACCAGCTTGCAAACCTGTGATGTTTGAGTTAGTATTCACCGTCCAGCTGAAATCTGAAGGTACGGCATTTCCTCCTTTGTTAATATTATTTATATTGCCCTGTAGTGAGTAAATAACAGTATTGTTATCACAACTTAAATCGCTGATCAGATCATTGAAACCCGCAGGTTTTGGATTTACAGTAATATTGCCAGTTAACTGAACAGTATTACATGCTCCGGTAGCTGTTACTGTGTAATTAAATACTCCGGTTTGCCTTGGCTTGCCGCTAATGATGAATTTACCATTCAGATAATTACCGGTTATGCCAACGGGAAGACCTGTTACTGTTGTGCCAGCTGCATTGGTTGTTTGATAACTAATAGTGGTTATATTATTATTTATACATATAGTTTGATCAATTGTGGCTGCAGCAGAAGTTAATACAATTGAAGTTTTTGGCTTAATTATTAGTTTGCCGGTTAAGCTTTTTGAAGAACATCCGCCTTCCGTTGTGATTTTATAAGTGAATAAACCAGACACAGATGATGTACCAGTTATTGTATAAATTCCTGTAGTACTATTATAAGATCCTGATAACCCTTCCGGTAATCCGGTTACTGTTGCACCTGTGCTATTAGTTATTTTGTAAGTAATATCTTCTATAGCCGAGCCGACACAAATTGATTGATTAGTGGTTGTAACCACAGAGGTTAATGTTAAAGCAACGTTTGGATTAACTACCAGGATACCGCTTAAGCTTGAACTTGAACAACCACCAACGGTAGTCACCCTGTATGGAAATGAACCGGCTATAGTTGGTATTCCACTGATCGTGAATACGCCTGTTACAGCATCATAAGAACCACTTATGCCAGCGGGTAATCCCGTTACTCTTGCACCAGAGCCGTTAGTTATTTTATAAGTGATGCTTTCAATCAATGTGCGTATACAAACTGTTTGCGTAGTTGTGGCTGGTTCTGAAATCAGTGCTAAAGTTACATTTGGATTAACTTGTAATATTCCATTTAGATTGACTGATGAACAACCGCCCACTGTGGATACCGTAAAAGTAAACGGACCCGATACTGTTGGTGTGCCACTGATTGTGAATATCCCTGTTACATCGTTATAAGAACCTGTTACCCCTGCTGGCAAACCACTCACTGTGGCACCTGTACCATTGGTTACTTTGTAAGTAATCCTGGTTACCGGTGTGCTGATACAAACTTCCTGAGCAGTGGTATTGGCTATTGAAGTTAGAGCTAGAATTACATTTGGATTAACTGTGATGGTACCACCTAAGCTGGCCGATGTACAGCCGCCAACTGTAGTCACCTTGTAAGGGAAAATGCCTGGAACTGTTGGTGTGCCGGTGATCGTTAATACACCATTATTAAATAAACCAGTAATACCAGATGGGAGGCCTGTGACTGTCGCACCTGTTCCGTTTGTAACCGTGTAAAGTATATTTTCAATCGTTGTATTGATACAAATTTGTCGGTCTGCTGATGTTGAAGTCAATGCCAAAGTCACGTTTGGAGTTACCACTATTGTACCGCTTAAGTTTGCACTTGAACAACCACCAACCGTAGTCACCGTGTATGGAAATGAACCCGCTAATGTTGGTATTCCACTGATGGTGAATATGCCTGCATTGTATGTTCCTGTAACACCAGTCGGTAAACCAGTAACCGAAGCACCCGTTCCATTAGTAACTTGGTAAAGTATATTTTCAATCGCCGTACCGATACAAACCTCACGATCTGCCGATGCAGAAGTTAAGGCTAAAGTCACGTTCGGCTTAACAATTATTGTACCGCTTAAACTAGCTGTTGAACAGCCGCCAACCGTAGTGACTTTGTAAGGAAATGAGCCCGGGATAGATGGTGTTCCACTGATTGTGAATATCCCTGCATTGTAATTTCCAACAACACCAGTTGGTAAACCGGTAATTGAAGCACCAGTTCCATTGGTTAATTTGTAAGTAATACTGGTAATCGGTGTATTGATACAAACCGACTGGCTTGTAGTTGTTGGATCAGATGTTAGTGCTAAAGTTACGTTTGGTTTCACCTGTAAAGTACCGCTCAAGTTCGCTGATGAACAGCCACCCGTTGTAGTTACCGTGTAACTAAACGGACCGGAAACCGTCGGTGTGCCGCTGATCGTAAATATCCCTGTGGTTGGTGCATAAGAACCAGTGACACCTGTAGGCAGACCGCTAACTGTTGCGCCAGTGCCGTTGGTTACTTTGTAAGTAATACTGGTGATCGGAGTATTGATACAAACCGACTGGCTCGTAGTGGAAATAACTGAAGTTAAAGCCAGAGTGACATTCGGGTTCACTTGTAAAGTACCGCTCAAGTCCGCTGAGGAACAGCCACCCGTTGTAGTCACCGTGTAACTAAACGGACCGGAAACCGTCGGTGTGCCGCTGATCGTGAATATCCCTGTGGTTGGTGCGTAAGAACCGGTTACACCTGTTGGCAAACCACTTACGGTGGCACCTGTACCATTGGTTACTTTGTAGGTAATACTGCTGATCGGTATATTGATACAAACCGACTGGCTTGTAGTGGCTGGATCAGATGTTAGTGCTAAAGTTACGTTAGGGTTCACCTGTAACGTACCGCTCAAGTTCGCCGATGAACAGTCACCCGTTGTAGTCACCGTGTAACTAAACGGACCGGAAACGGTCGGTGTGCCGCTGATCGTATATATCCCTGTTACATCGTTATATATACCGGTTACACCTGTTGGCAAACCACTTACGGTGGCACCTGTACCATTGGTTACTTTGTAGGTAATACTGGTGATCGGTGTATTGATACAAACCGACTGGCTTGTAGTTGCTGGATCAGATGTTAGTGCTAAAGTTACGTTAGGGTTCACCTGTAATGTACCGCTCAAGCTCGCTGATGAACAGCCACCCGTTGTAGTCACCGTGTAACTGAACGGACCGGAAACGGCCGGCGTACCGCTGATCGTAAATATCCCTGTTACATCGTTATATGTACCGGTTACACCTGTTGGCAAACCACTTATGGTGGCACCTGTACCATTGGTCACTTTGTAAGTAATACTGCTGATCGGTGTATTGATACAAACCGACTGGCTTGTAGTGGCAATAACTGAAGTTAAAGCCAGAGTGACATTAGGGTTCACCTGTAATGTACCGCTCAAGTTCGCCGATGAACAGCCACCCGTTGTAGTCACCGTGTAACTGAACGGACCGGAAACTGCCGGTGTGCCGCTGATCGTAAATATTCCTGTGGTTGGTGCATAAGAACCAGTGACACCTGTAGGCAAACCACTAACTGTTGCACCAGTGCCGTTTGTCACTTTATAAGTAATACTGCCGATCGGAGTATTGATACAAACCGACTGGCTTGTAGTGGCAATAACTGAAGTTAAAGCCAGAGTGACATTCGGGTTCACTTGTAAAGTACCGCTCAAGTCCGCTGAGGAACAGCCACCCGTTGTAGTCACCATATAACTAAACGGACCGGAAACCGTCGGTGTGCCGCTGATCGTGAATATCCCTGTGGCTGGTGCATAAGAACCGGTTACACCTGTTGGCAAACCGCTAACTGTTGCACCAGTGCCGTTCGTAGTTTTATAGGTAATGTCTACAATCGAATTGCCAATACAAACCGCTTGACTCGTAGTTGCTGGATCAGATGTTAGTGCTAAAGTTACGTTAGGTTTCACTTGTAAAGTACCGCTCAAGTTCGCTGATGAACAGCCACCTGTTGTAGTCACCATATAACTAAACGGACCGGAAACAGTCGGTGTGCCGCTGATCGTAAATATACCTGTTACATCGTTATATGTACCGGTTACACCTGTTGGCAAACCACTTACGGTGGCACCTGTACCATTGGTTACTTTGTAGGTAATACTGCTGATTGGAGTATTGATACAAACCGACTGGCTTGTAGTGGCAATAACTGAAGTTAAAGCCAGAGTGACATTCGGGTTCACCTGTAATGTACCACTCAAATTCGCTGATGAACAGCCACCTGTTGTAGTTACCGTGTAACTAAACGGACCGGAAACTGCCGGCGTACCGCTGATCGTAAATATTCCTGTGGCTGGTGCATAAGAACCAGTGACACCTGTAGGCAGACCGCTTACTGTTGCACCATTGCCGTTGGTCACTTTATAAGTAATACTGCTGATCGGAGTATTGATACAAACCGCTTGACTCGTAGTTGCTGGATCAGATGTTAATGCTAAAGTTACATTCGGGTTCACCTGTAATGTACCGCTCAGGTTCGCTGATGAACAGCCACCCGTTGTAGTTACCGTGTAACTAAACGGACCGGAAACTGCCGGTGTGCCGCTGATCGTAAATATTCCTGTGGTTGGTGCATAAGAACCAGTGACACCTGTAGGCAGACCGCTTACTGTTGCTCCAGTGCCGTCGGTCACTTTATAAGTAATACTGCTGATCGGAGTATTGATACAAACCGACTGGCTTGTAGTGGCAATAACTGAAGTTAAAGCCAGCGTGACATTCGGGTTCACCTGTAACGTACCGCTCAAGTTCGCTGAGAAACAGCCACCCGTTGTAGTTACCGTGTAACTAAACGGACCGGAAACGCTCGGTGTGCCGCTGATCGTAAATATCCCTGTTACATCGTTATATGTACCGGTTACACCTGTTGGCAAACCGCTAACTGTTGCACCTGTACCATTGGTTACTTTGTAAGTAATACTGCTGATCGGTGTATTGATACAAACCGACTGGCTTGTAGTTGCTGGATCAGATGTTAGTGCTAAAGTTACGTTAGGGTTCACCTGTAACGTACCGCTCAAGTTCGCTGAGGAACAGCCACCAATTGTAGTTACCGTATAACTAAACGGACCGGAAACTGCCGGTGTGCCGCTGATCGTAAATATCCCTGTTACATCGTTATATGTACCGGTTACACCTGTTGGCAAACCACTTACGATGGCACCTGTACCGTTGGTCACTTTGTAAGTAATA
>Ga0247736_10000028_pt1 | contig 148916 bp, 117 predicted proteins | sample UWRJL193509B2_FD_180935 | JGI IMG/M metagenome (GOLD analysis project Ga0247736, IMG submission 180935) | Plant litter microbial communities from Arlington Agricultural Research Station in Wisconsin, United States - UWRJ-L193-509B-2 | ecosystem: Environmental > Terrestrial > Plant litter >...
TAGGCCCCAAAAACTTTCTAAACGATTTGGTCTATGTGGGGATGGCGGGTTTTCTAGATCCACCACGTACCGATATCAAAAGTGCCATATTGACTTGCCGCAAGGCTGGAATAAAGGTAGTAATGATCACCGGCGACCATCCACAGACAGCACTTAACATTGCCCGAAAAGTTGGTTTAATCGAAGAAGACGATAATAAAGTAATCACTGGTTCTGAATTGCCAAAAGAGGGTCAATTAACCGAAGAATGGCGGCGGCGTATACTCGATACTGCTGTTTTTGCACGTGCTTCCCCTAAACAAAAGCTCGAGATTGCAGATGTGTTTCAGAAAAATGGCTCGATTGTGGCTATGACGGGTGATGGAGTCAATGATGCACCGGCTTTAAAAAAGGCCGATGTTGGCATTGCAATGGGAATCAGGGGAACGCAAGTAGCCAAAGAAACGGCATCGATTATTTTAAAAGATGATTCATTCACCTCAATTGCCGAAGCTGTAGCACATGGTAGGGAGATTTTTCGGAATATTCAGAAATTTGTAGTTTATCTGGTCTCCTGCAATTTGAGCGAAATCTTTATAGTAACGATTTTGGGTGTTTTTATACCCAGCGCTACACTGCTGCCGCTGCAAATCTTATTCCTTAACATGGTTACCGATATATTCCCGGCACTAGCCCTGGGACTTGGCTCAGGAGATCAGACAGTAATGCTCCACCCCCCACGCGACCCTGCAGAAAACATAATTACTAATAAAAAATGGCTGGTAATAGCATTATATTCTGCTGCTATGACTTCAGCAGTGATTCTTGCAGGATTTTACAGCAGAGAAGTACTGCATGCAGATGATCGTGTAACGAATAGCGTAGTATTTATCACACTAACTTTCGTACAGCTGTTTCATGTTTTTAACATGTCCTCTAACGGCTCAGCTTTCTTTAAAAATGAAATCACGAAGAATAAATTTGTATGGATTGCGCTAATCATCTGTGCTGCACTTACTGTAATGGTATATGCTGTACCCGGAATCCGCATAGTTTTAGGCCTCTCTGTACTTCCAATTAAAGTATGGCTGACAGCAATTGCGATCAGCATGTTGCCCTTAGTAGCTATTCAAGTTTGTAAAGTACTTCAAAGGTTCAAGGTTCATTAGCTTTCGATACTTAGTTAGTAAGAGTCATGGTCCTTTATGTACCGATCGGCGCATAAAGAACCACGACTCTTCTACTTCACCTTATTAAGATACCTCATCGGCTTGCTGCCATTTCCAGTTTAATATCTCAGGCATATCTTTACCATGTTGCCTGATATACCCTCTGTGTTCGATTAATTTATCCTGAAGATACGCTTTGAGGTATACTCCTTTACTGCATAGCGGTAAACGATCAAGAACGTCTATTACTAAGTGAAACCTATCCATCTGGTTGAGTACTGTCATGTCAAAAGAAGTAGTGATTGTGCCTTCCTCATTATAACCCCTCACGTGCATATTTACGTTATTTGCACGGTTGTAAGTAAGCCGGTGCACCAAATGCGGATAGCCGTGAAATGCAAAAATCACGGGCTTATCTAACGTGAACAATTCATTGTATTCTCTATCATGCAGGCCATGTGTATGTTCAGAGCTCTTCTGTAATTTGAACAGATCTACAACATTGATTACTCTTATCTTTAGCTCAGGCATATGTTCATTTAGGATAGAAACCGCAGCAAGGGTTTCGAGTGTTGGTACATCGCCACAGCAACCCATAATAACATCTGGTTCAGTCTCGTAATCATTACTGGCGAATTTCCAAATGCTGATACCCCTGGAGCAATGTGAAACTGCATCAGTCATATTCAGCCATTGAGGGGCAGCGTGTTTAGCAGCTACAATTACATTAACATAATGAGAGCTCCGCAGACAATGATCCATTACTGATAGCAGGCAATTTGCATCAGGCGGCAAATATACCCTTACAATAGCAGCTTTTTTATTGACCACATGATCAATAAATCCAGGGTCCTGGTGGGTAAAACCATTATGATCCTGTCTCCATACGGTGGAGGTAAGTAATATGTTCAGGGATGCGATTTTCCTTCGCCAAGGTATTTCTAAACTCGTTTTCAACCATTTTGCATGCTGATTAACCATAGAGTCTACAATATGGATAAAAGCCTCGTAGCAATTGAAGAGGCCGTGCCTGCCAGTTAAAAGATAACCTTCCAGCCAACCTTCACATTGGTGCTCGCTCAACATTTCCATCACACTACCAGAAAGAGCTAAAAATTCATCATTTTCAGCAATCGGCGCTCCCCACTGCCGGTTAGTAAGCTCAAAAACTGCTTCAAGGCGATTAGATACCGTTTCATCAGGGCCAAAAATCCGGAAATTCCTCTTATCTTGGTTAAACTTGATCACATCACGAAGGAACCTGCCGCATACGTGTGTATCCCCCTCACCGAGTACTCCTGGTTTATCCACGGTGATGCTGTACTGCCTGTAATCGGGCATTCGTAAGTTATGTAACAATTGACCGCCGTTTGCGTTTGGATTTGCGCCCATACGGAATATTCCTTCGGGGGCCAATTCCCTAAGTTCTGATGTTAATTTCCCTTCCTCGTCAAATAGTTCTTCAGGTCGATAACTTCTCATCCAGTTCTCTAATTGCTGCAAATGTCCGGATGGCGCCGATGCAGAAACTGAAATAGGAATCTGATGAGATCGAAAGTTTCCTTCAATCTGATAGCCATCTACCACTTTCGGACCAGTCCAGCCTTTAGGCGACCTTAAGATAATCATTGGCCAGCGTATAGGTACACCACTGCCGTGCTCGGCTTCATATTTAATCTGCTTAATCCGATCTATGGCGAAGTCAAGTGCTTTAGCCATATCTCTATGCATAGTCATCGGATCGTCTCCTTCTACAAATATGGGGTTCCAGCCGTACCCGCTAAATAGTTGGTAAAGTTCTTCATGGGAAATTCGGGCCAGAATGGTGGGATTTGATATTTTATAACCATTTAAATGTAATATTGGCAACACGGTTCCGTCAGTCTGTGGATTGAGAAATTTATTGGAATGCCAGGCTGTGGCTAGTGGTCCGGTCTCGGCCTCTCCGTCTCCCACTACACAGGCTACGATCAAGTTGGGATTATCCATAACCGCGCCGAAGGAATGACTTAAGGAATAACCTAATTCGCCTCCTTCATGAATAGACCCCGGCACCTGGGGAGAGGCATGACTGGAAATACCACCAGGATGTGAGAACTGCGAAAATAGTTTTTTCAACCCGGCGGTATCTTCTGTAATATCAGGATACACTTCAGTATAAGTGCCTTCCAGGTAAGTGCCCGCCACCACTGCTGGCCCACCATGACCTGGTCCCGATACGTAAAGCATGTTTAGATTATATTGCTTGATGATCCTGTTTAAATGAGTATAAATAAAGTTTTGCCCTGGAGTCGTTCCCCAATGTCCTAATTGCATATTTTTGACGTGCTCCAGCTTTAAAGGCTCTTTGAGCAGCGGATTGTCGCGCAAGTATAACTGTCCGACCGAAAGGTAATTAGCCGCCCTCCAATATGCATCCAACTTTAGTAAAAGTTCCATAGATAAATCCCGGACTTCCAAGTCAACCAGTTTGTTTTCCATAATTTATAGTTTAATAAGATTTTTTCATGAGGTGATGAACGGCTTTTACCACAAATGATGTTCATCATTAACATGTTATCAAATATAAAAACGTACAATAATGATAATGTGACTAGCGTCACTATTTATAATGAGGCTTGTCAATTATTGAGCTTTTTATTAGCTGACATTTGTTTCGGCGATCGTATAATTTAGGCCCTTATAATTATGGAAAACACCTCGCTATTAATTGCTATCATACAAAATGCCATCGATGGAATTATCACTATTGATGATACCGGTACAATTGAATTAATTAATCCTGCCGCCTGTGCTCTTTTTTATTATCTGCCATCAGAGGTAATTGGGCGGAATGTACGCATGCTGGTACCAGCCCCTGACAAAGATCTCCAGGATGATTTTATCTATCGCTACCATGCTGCAGAAAAATCAAATATCAAAGGGGTTGGCTTGGAGGTATTGGGTTTAAGAAAAGATGGCACTATTTTCCCATTCCGTTTAGGGCTTAGCGAGGTGCAGTTTTCCGGGCGCAGGATTTTTACTGGTTTTATCCATGATCTTAGCAAAGAAAAGGATGCTGAAAGCAAATTGAAAGATTATGCTTTACATTTAGAAGAACTGGTAGAAGAACGTACACTCACCCTTAAAGAGACTGTACTGGCACTCCAGATTGCGCAGGAAAATCTGCGTGTCTTATTTGATAAGGAAAAAGAGTTGAGCCTTTTGAAAAGTAGGTTTGTATCCATGGCATCTCACGAATTCCGCACACCTCTAACCTATGTAAAGCTATCTGCTTCACTTATCGAGAAATATGCGGAGCCACTCAAAAGCGATAATATCAGTAAGCACGTTGGAAAAATAAAAAATGCAGTAGGTAACCTTACCACTATACTAAACGATTTTCTCTCACTCGAAAAATTGGAGGCAGGTATGGAGGAAGTTAACTATTCTGATTTTGACCTGGTTAAATTTTCAGAAGAGATTACCGAAGAGATGCAGGTGATGGCAAAAAAAAATCAACATATTATCTACACGCATGCAGGCATCCAGAGCATAGTTAGACTCGACCAGGGTTTGCTTAAAAATTGCATCAATAACCTGATAACCAATGCAATTAAGTATTCTGGAGAAAATACTTTTATTGATTTCAATACAGAAATCAATAATAATTGCTGTGTTATTACAGTTAAGGACAATGGAATCGGTATTCCGGAAGCCGATCAGAAACATCTTTTTGAAGCCTTTTTCCGGGCACATAATACCGGAACGATACCAGGTACAGGACTGGGACTCAATATTGTAACCCGATACGCACGTTTAATGCATGGGTCAGTAAACTTTAGGAGCGTGGTTAACCAGGGAACATTATTTACCATTTCATTTCCATATCATGAATAAAACAGTACTGATTATTGAAGACAATAACGACATTCGTGAAAATGTCGAAGAAATACTTGAATTGGCTGGTTTTCAGGTTCATCAGGCTTCAAATGGCAAAGCCGGTGTAGAGCTGGCCATTAAGCACACCCCTGCTTTAATCCTTTGCGATATTATGATGCCTGAACTAGACGGTTACGGGGTTCTGTATTTATTGAAAAAGAGCCCTGAAACAGTCCACATCCCTTTTATTTTTCTTACCGCCAAAGCAGAGCGTGTTGATCAGCGTAAAGGTATGGAGATGGGGGCCGACGATTATCTCACCAAGCCTTTTGACGACCTGGAATTGTTGAACGCAATCGATGTCCGCTTAAAAAAAAGGGAGATGCAGGAAGAATTTTACAGCAGATCCCTGGACCAGCTGAGTACACTAGTTGGCAAAAAAGATGGTCTTAATCAACTGAAAGAGATAATTGAAGAACTCCGTCCCAGAAATTTTAAAAAGAACCAGGTGATCTATTATGAAGGTGACCCCGGAAACGGGCTCTATCTTTTAATTAGTGGCAGGTGTAAATCTATCAAACTGGCTGAGGATGGACGTGAGTTAATGACTGGAATTTATGGGCCTGATGAATATTTAGGTGTTAACGCCATGCTCTTAAATGAATTACAATCCGAAACCGCAACAGCGATGGAAGATTCGGTCTTATGCCTTTTGCCAAAAGCGCTTGTCGAACAATTGCTTAACCAATACCCGGATGTCGCCCAGAAATTTATAAAACTATTGGCTCGGGATATCAGAGAAAAAGAAGAACAACTCTTGCAAATGGCTTATCATTCTGTACGCAAAAAAATGGCTGCCGCAATGATTCGTCTGTATGATCAGCAGCTAAATCCTGAAAATGGATTTACCATCTCTCGCGAAGACCTGGCATCACTTACGGGTACCGCGAGCGAATCAGTTAGCCGGACTTTGTCAGATTTCAAGGATGAGCAACTGATCGATAAAAAAGCAAGTTTGATTACCATCTTAAAAATAGAGGCATTAGCTAAAATGAAAAACTAACAGACTTTAAGTTTTATCACTTAGTTTTCGCCACCAACTGAACTATAAAGATAAAGATGATTTATATTTTCAAAAAGATGATACAGAAGTTAATAACATTATATCATTGCTATCGGCGCGTCTGCAGGGGGAATGGAAGAAATCAATTTGTTTTTTGACCTTACCCCATTGGATGGAGTTGTATAAGATGCAGCCGGTGGCAGCATCGAAGTAGAAAGTGAAATAGGAAAAGGAAGCATCTTTAAGATTTGCTTACCTGTTCAGGTTAGGGCAGATTAATACAATCCACTTGTATTATCTCAAGACTTATCAAAAAATTTATAGCTTTAAACATTGACGACAAAAGTAAATCAATGAAAATTAGACATATACAGATAATCAATAAGGTGATCAACATCATTTAGTTTGGGGGGGTGTGTCACATCCAGCACTGCAGATGACACTTACCTTTATAAGTATGTCAATAGTTATACGCTTCAAAGATTTTCTGGATGAAACCGGAAAAATATCACGTTTCACCGGAAGGTTCTTCTCTGTAGGAATAAAACCCAGATATGAACGCAGGGAATTTTTTAATCAATGTTTTACCATTGGCTACAAGTCTTTACCTCTAGTTGGTCTAACGGCTTTCATCATGGGCTTAGTGCTAACTATGCAATTAAGGCCTTCATTAGTAGACTACGGCGTTGAGTCACAGTTACCAGTTATGGTGGGCCTTGCCATTGTAAGAGAAATCGGCCCTGTAATCACAGCTTTAATTTTTGCGGGAAAGATTGGTAGCAGCATCGGTGCAGAACTGGGCTCTATGAAAGTAACGGAGCAGATAGATGCCATGACGGTTAGCGGGATCAAGCCGTTCAAGTATCTGGTTGCTACGCGGGTATTAGCCACGACATTGATGCTGCCTCTGCTTACTATTCTCGGAGATGGCATTTCTCTATTTGGTGCTTTTATAGGCGTAAATATCAGATCTGTCACCAGCTTTGACCTGTTCTTTTTACAGGTTTTTAAAAGTTTAGATTTTAGCGACGTGCTCCCTGCAATCATCAAAACTTTATTTTTTGGTTTTGCAGTTGGCATGGTAGGTTGCTACAAAGGATTTAATTCCACTAAAGGCACGCAGGGCGTTGGTGTATCGGCAAACTCTGCGGTAGTCCTGTCGTCAGTCTTAATATTCATTATCGATCTTTTAGCAGTACAGGTAACTGAATTATTAGGATTTAACTAACTAACATGTCTATAGAGATAAAAGAACCAGTTATTGTCATTAAAGATCTTTGTAAATCTTTCGGAGACAAAAAAATATTAAATGGATTTAATCTAACAGTAGAAAAAGGAACGAATGTGGTTATCCTTGGAAAATCTGGCTCGGGAAAATCTGTACTTATCAAGTGTATCATTGGTCTGTTACAGTCTGACAGTGGAAGTATACTCGTGTTTAAGGATAATATATCCGAGATGACTGAGGATGAACTTGATCAGGCAAGGTCTAAAATCGGCTTTCTATTTCAAAGCAACGCACTTTATGATTCGATGACTATCCGTCAAAATCTTGAATTCCCGCTGGTAAGGCACTGGCCTGATATCAAGCAGGAGGAGGTAGACAGACTGATAAATGAAGCGCTTGAGAATGTAGATCTTTTACATACCGTAGATATGATGCCTTCAGAATTATCGGGCGGTATGCTTAAGCGTGTAGCTCTGGCCAGAACGATGATCTTAAGACCGGAAGTTATACTTTATGATGAGCCTACCACAGGATTAGATCCCGTGACCTCGCGTGAAATAGAAGATTTGATCCTAAAACTGCAAAAGAAAAACCAAACTTCCTCTATTATCATCTCTCATGATATGAATTGTGTAAAACATACTGCAGACCTGGTAGTGCTATTATTGGAAGGAAAATGTTACACAGAAGGCACGTATCAAGAATTGGAACAATCTACTGACGAAAACATTAAACAATTTTTCAAATAACAACTCATGGAAAATCAAAAAATAAATAATATTAAACTGGGTGCATTTGTATTATCAGGATTAGTACTGATGATATTTATCTTTTTTATCATTGGAAAGAACAGTAACATATTTGGGAACGAATTTAAACTGCGGGTAAGGTTCGCTAACCTCAATGGTTTAACAGAAGGAAACAATGTACTTTTCTCCGGGCTCCAGGCCGGAACTGTAAAAGAGATTGAATTAATCAATGACAGTACCATCGAGGTTACCATGCAGATCAATAGCAAGGTAAAATCCTTTATCCATAAAAATGCGGTAGCTGCGGTAGGAACAGAAGGACTTATGGGCAACAAGGTGATAAATATCAGTCCGGTTAAAGGCGCAAGTCCGGATGTTACAGAAGGAGATTTGCTGCAGGCCAAAGGTGTGGCCAACATGGATGAAATTATTGAAAAATTATCTCAAACTAATAACAATGTAGCCAGTATTTCTGAAGTTTTAAAAGGAACAGTTTTGCGTATAGACAGCAGTGCGATTCTGAAATTAATTGATGATGAATCTATTGGCATAACACTAAAAGCCTCGCTGATTAGTATCTATAGAACTACTAATAATGCCAATGAAATGACCGCAGGGTTAAAGCAAATTGTACGTGATATCAAAAGTGGGAAAGGTCCTGCCGGCCTGCTGCTTACCGATACCGCAATGTCCAATAAACTGCAGGATGCCGTAGTTCAGATTAGGGCGGCAAGTGTTAATGCAAATATGATGACCAGCGAGATGAATGCAATTGTAACAAACATTCATCATGATATATCCCAGGTAAACGGGCCTTTAAATACTATACTCAAAGATTCAGCAATGGCCAAAAATATGAGCCTTACAATGGAAAATCTTCAAAAAGGTACGGACGGCTTTAATCAGAATATGGAAGCCTTAAAGCATAATTTTCTATTTAGAGGTTACTTTAGAAAAATCGAACGCCAGAAAAAAGATAAACAAGAAGAAATGCAAAATAATAACCTGCAAAAATAATTGACAGGTCATACCAACACATCATTCCTTTAACTCAGATCAAATGGAATTTCATAAAATATTAATTGCAATTGACAGTAATCCAAGCGCAGAAATTGTTGCGCAGAGTGGTCTTCAACTAGGCAGGCAATTTGGTTCACAAATAGCTCTGATCAGTATTATTGATCCCGACAGTATTCCGGATGACCATCCAGCCACCCCCAGGGAACTAGAGGATATGATGGAACATAATTTAAACCAAAGTCAGCTTAATGTGATTGACAAGGTATTTAAAAAATTCCCTGTCACCAGCTTTGTAGAGAAAGGTATTCCCTATAAGGCTATTATTAAAGCCGCTGAAAAATGGGGCGCTGATATCATTGTGATGGGCACCCATGGAAGGAAAGGTATACCACATTTGTTACTCGGCAGTGTGGCAGAAGATGTGATCAGGCATTCAAAGAAAAATGTGATTGTAATTCCTGTTAATAATTAATCACCTGTTTATGGTATTAATCAAAAAAGAAGGTGTTATCTTAAGTAAATCTGCTTTTCCATTCGAAAGTCGCGCAGTACTAAACCCGGCAGTAATCAGAGCTGGAACTAAGTTGTATATGTACTATAGAGCAGTAGACGCGAACAATTGCTCAACCATTGGCTGTTGCGAATTAGCTGACCCATTAACTATCAAATATAGATTTACCAGTCCAATACTCAGCCCGGAAGGAATTACAGAATCCAGAGGCATAGAAGACCCCAGGATCGTAAATATTGATGGCTGTTATCTGCTGACCTACACCGCCTATGACGGATTTAATGCCTTAGGTGCTTTAGCTATCTCAACTGATTTATTCAATTTTAAAAGACACGGTATTATTGTGCCTATCCTGTCATTTGCCGAATTTAAAGTCCTGGCACAACAGGATAACAAGATCAATGATAAGTATGCCAGGTTCTCACATGACAAAACGGAAATGTCATCCAATACGAAACTGCTTATCTGGGACAAGGATGTTATATTTTTTCCAAGACGGATAAACAACCAGTTTTATTTACTTCACCGTATTAAACCTGATATACAAATAGCCTGCGTAAAGGAACTATCATACCTTAATGAATCATTTTGGGAAAACTACCTGTTGAAATTCAGTGATCATATCTTAATGATGCCCAAGTATGACCATGAAATAAGTTATATCGGCGGCGGTTGCCCTCCTATTGAAACAAGCGTAGGCTGGTTACTGATTTATCACGGCGTGCGTGACACCTCGCAGGGTTATGTGTACTGCGCCTGTGCCGCTTTATTAGACCTTGACCAGCCTGAAATTGTGATTTCGCGGCTGCCTTATCCGCTGTTTAAACCTGAAAAAGATTGGGAATTATCCGGTGAGGTAGATAGAGTATGTTTTCCTTCTGGTGCGACCATATTGGGTGATCAGCTTTATATCTATTACGGAGCCGCTGATGAATGCATCGCTTGTGCTTCGATGAGTTTAAGCGCACTACTTGCTGGAGCTTCTAAGCTCTAGGTCCTCTCCAATAACTTAAGCCAGAATAGGCGAAGGGCTGCTTGGGAAAGATAACATAAACAAGGTCCCTATATCTTCGGTACTTTTCAGGGTAACTTTCCCTTGCATTAGCTCGGTATAGCGTTGCACAATATTTAAACCCAATCCTGTCCCCTGAATATTTGAGGTATTATTTGCACGGAAAAATGCGGTAAATAATAGTTTCTGATCTTCTCTTGGAATTCCTATACCATTGTCCTCGACATGAATATAACATTGATCATCCTGAACGGCTGTGCTTACATTTATAATTGCCGCACTACCAGAGTACTTCATAGCATTGGAGACCAAATTAACGATACAGTGCTTGAGCATTTTTTTATCCAGATTCACTACACATCCTGTACCAGTATGCTGATGATTAATGATTTGACCAGGCTTGAGCAGCAACTCCATATCATCGATTACCTCTTCAGCGAGCAGTTTAAGATCAAATGGCTCATAAACCGGAAAAACCTTACGGGAATCAATTTTTTCCACAGACAGGAAGTCATCTAAAATAGCGGTGAGATCTCCCACTGCTATTTTAATCTTGTCTAGATGTGTAGCTATTTTCTGCTGATCAAGTCGATGCTGATAATCCTTAATCAGGGAGGCCGACAAATAGATCCGGGTCAGGAAGGTTCTGAATTCATGGGATGCAATGGACACAAAACGAGATTTTGTTGCGTTTATATCTTTCTCTTTAGAGAGTGCTTTGCCGGTTTCTATTGCTGCTTCCTGATGAGCTTTGACGGAATTCTCTAATAAATTGATTCTGTTAATTAAGCCCTGCTGTGATTTGAGGATAGTAGTGTTCTCCACGATGTGATGATTTGTAATTTGCATTAATTTAATTCTAAATAATAAACGAATCTACAGCGACATTGCGCGGGAAAACGTGACGAGTATCAACCACTTATGTGACCTTACCTCATTTTAGCTGTTTATCCTCTTTCATCACTTTTTCTATCAATTTGAATACTTCTCTTTTTATCTCCCGGTACTCTTTTGAAATTGTCATAACCACATTCTCAACTTCGACCTGTGATTCGTCTAATTCTCCTTTATTCCCCAATGACTCGTATTTAGATACTAGCCCAAGTTTGATCAACTGCAGATTGATAAGCTGTTCACATTCATATTCATCCTTATCAAGGTCCAGCAATTGTTCTCCTAACCGCTTTAGTTCTCCAATATGCTGATCATCACACAGTGCGATAAAATGATTTTCTAGCAATCCCCGTAGAAAAAGGGTTTCGATTTTAAAAAATTCCAGGTCAGAGGCCCAATGCCGGGCCATCAGGTACTGTTGTGCTACTGCGGAGGTCATGTCTTCTGCTTTCATAATATAGAATTTTTGAGTTCATCACTAAAATGAACGGATCATTAAATTGTAGCATAAAGTTCTCCGATAATCCGCAATTGACCATGTTGCAAGTCACTTCGGGAAGTGATGTTCGTCAACAAATTTCAAACGTAACCACAATAATTTAGCCCAACATAACAATAGGGTACTGTATCGTGTTGTGTAGTTGATTATACGTTTAAAAAATTATGGAGAACGCCGCCTTATTAGTAGCCATCATCAAAAATGCCATAGACGGCATCATTACTATAAATGCGGAGGGTACAATAGAATCTATTAATCCATCAGCATGTAAACTTTTTGGCTATGTTCAGGAAGAGGTGATCGGGAAAAATGTAACTATGCTATTACCCCCTAGCCCAGTCAATAATCCAGAAGAAAATTTACCCTCCTATCAAATTTTGAAGAGATCGGATCAAATGACTATGGAGCGTGAGGTAACTGGATTAAAGAAGGATGGCACTCACTTTCCCTTCCGTATTGGAATAAGTGACGTAGAGTATTCCGGCAGGAAAATATACACAGGGTTTATTCACGATCTGACACGTGAAAATGAAGCAGAAGAAAATTTAAAAAACTATGCAGCTCATTTGGAAGAGCTTATAGAAGAACGTACCCTGGCATTAAAAGACACCATTATGGCGCTGCAGAAAGCCAAAGAAGAAGTTGTATTGTCCTTAAAAAAAGAAAAAGAGCTTGGAAATTTGAAAAGTCGCTTTGTTTCAATGGCCTCACATGAATTCCGTACGCCCTTGAGTGTTTTACAATTATCAGCCGCGTTGATTGATGAATATTCTAAACCCTTTAATAGTGTAAAAGTAAATAAACATGTGGGAAGGATTAAAACTGTGATAGGGGATTTGACTACCATCCTTAACGATTTTCTGTCGCTTGAAAAGTTAGAAGCCGGACGTATAGAACCGATTATTAGTCCTTTCAATATGGTTGCTCTTGCGGAAGAAATCCAGTCTGAAATGCAAATGCTCGCTAAACAAAATCAGACGATTACCTATGCGCATATTGGCCATAACACTTTGCTTAATCTGGATCAAAATCTCCTGAAGAATTGTATCATCAACCTGATCAGCAATGCGATTAAATATTCTGGTGAAGGCACGGTGATCAATTTTACCACAATAGTGAATACCCAAAACTGGACGATCACAGTAGCCGATCAGGGTATTGGCATACCTCTGGCCGACCAGGGGCACTTATTTGAACCCTTTTTCCGCGCTCACAATACCGGTAATATCCAGGGTACCGGCCTTGGATTGAACATTGTAGCCCGTTACACCCAAATGATGAATGGCACCATTGAGTATCAAAGTACGGTGAATAAAGGATCAGTGTTTAAATTGACCTTTGCCAACTTATTTTAAGCCAGCTGCGCGTGGAATATTAATAAGGGAATGGATAGATGTTTCACTAAGTATCTCAGCATTTATAGGTCTTGCCAGTGCAACCAAAGCAAATATATGATCGAGATCAAGATGGACATGACGCAAATCAGCAGCGAAAGCAATCTTTAGAATATCACCTATCGGCGCAGTTGGAGGCACCAGCAATAGTGGTATTGTAGTCCGTAAAATCATATTCTGATTATGGTTGCTCAGAAAAAAGTTTTTTACGTTAGCATTTTCATGTGTTCCCATTACTGTGATAGCAATGTTACGGTCTTCAATGATATCCGGCAACACATCCTCCATCCTTCCAATGCTATTCACAATCTCTATCGCAAGATGATTAGCTTTGTAATTTTCAGTGGACAACCGCTTTTTTAAATCGAACAGTTTCATATTACTTAGATTTTTGAAGATGTTTTCCCCATTCATCGGAAAGCCCACAAACTCTATTGGGGATATTTTTTCTGTTTCCTCAATTATATGGCACAATACCACATTAGCCCGCATTTGACGGGCTATGTGCAGGCAATAGTCCGCTGCATAATTAGCATTTGCTGAGAAATTTGTCAATAGAAGGAAGTTTTCGATGGGGAGAAATATTTGGTATTTTCTTAAAGTTAGTCTTATTATCACAACAGAACAGTGACTTACATCATATTAAAATGTAATATTTTTTAATTAATCTCATTTACTTATGATAAAACAATATCAGAAGCTTTTATGTTCTTAGTTAAGAGTAGTTGTATAATTTTATGAAGGTTAATATCTGCTCTAAATCAGTTTACGAATTATAACCCTTCCGTGTATGAGCAAGAAAATATTGATTATCGAGGACAATACTGATATCCGGGAAAATGTAATTGAGATACTGGAGCTTTCAGGCTATTCCGCATTGGGTGCTGATAACGGAAAAACAGGTATTGATTTAGCGATAACCCATCTTCCGGATATTATTTTATGCGACATTGCTATGCCGGAAATGGATGGTTATGCAGTTTTGTATTTATTGAAGAAAAATCCTGCCACCTTAGGTATCACTTTTATTTTTCTAACAGCCAAATCTGAACGCATTGAATTGAGAAAAGGAATGGATATGGGAGCCGACGACTATTTAACCAAACCGTTTAGCGACATCGATCTGCTTAAAGCCATAGAAGGTAGATTAAACAATAAAGAACTGGTAAGGAATGCCGAGCAACTGAGCAAGCTACTGAACAAACATAATGGCTTACAAGAACTGGAGAGGATCACACAGGCATGTAAAGCACGAAGAATAAAAAAAAATCATATCCTCTATGGTGAGGGCGACTTTGGAAGTGGTGTTTACCTTATCATCAGTGGAAGGGTAAAGACAATTAAAATGATTACCGATGGTCGCGAATTTATGACCGGGATATATTCTGCCGGTCAATATTTAGGAATTAACGTTATTCTTTCAGCTGATCCCTACACAGATACTGCAACTGCTATGGAAGACTGTGTTATTTGCGTTATTCCAAAGCCAGAGCTAGACGATCTACTGCTATTGCATCCAGATGTGTCTGTTGAATTTATTAGGCTCCTATCTAATGATATCAGGGAAAAGGAAGAACAGCTGATGCAGCTTGCCTATTTCTCTGTAAGGAAAAAGATGGCAGAAGCCATACTAAGATTAAACAAGCACAAACCTACTAATGATGATTCATTCAAGATTTCCCGCGAAGATCTTGCTGCTATGTCATGCATGGCTACTGAGACGGTTAGCCGTACTTTATCAGATTTTAAAACAGAAGGGCTAATTGAAAGAATTGGAAGCTCGATTACGATTCTTAATTTAGCTGGCCTTTCTAAAATGAAAAACTAATTATTTCAAAATAAGCCTGTTTTTTGACAGGGTAGTGCTTACCCGGTAAAAGCGTTGAACTTTGATCCTAAGCAGATCATAGAGCAGAGCAAAAACTAGAACAGCTACTGGCGCGTAAAAAGATTTAAAACTAAAATGGTGAAATAAATAAGCACCGGAAACAGCCCCTGTCATAAAAAATACAATGATTACCAGGTGTAATTTTATTTTTGATCTAGTTGCACTACGCAGGGTTTGCTCAGCCTTGTACATTTGAGCAAGTTCAATACCCAGATCTGTGACGGTACCGGTAAGATGTGTTGTTCTTACCACTGATCCAGAGACCAGGGTAACTAAAGCATTTTGTATCCCCATGGCAAATAATAAACTGCCAGCAAATAATTTCTGTCCTCCCCATACAGCATCAAATTCGCTACCATATAAAGCAGAACAGAGGATGATACCGATTTCAAGGATGATGGGGATGACATAGGAAAATCTTCGGTTTCCACCCTTTATTGTCAGTATTAAACTTGTGATAAAAGCTCCTCCTAAAAACAGCAACATCCATAATAATACAATCAAGGAATTATGCCAGTCTTGTGTAGAAATTCGTTCAGCAAACAGCGCAGCATGCCCGGTAACATTGGTAGTTAAGATCGAAAAACCAAGAAAGCCTTCGGCGTTTACCATTCCGGCAGTTAATCCCAGCAGCGTTGCTAACCGAAGATTATGGACTGAACTGCGCCTGGTTCCAAGGTGTCTTAACATGGATAATAACATTAGGAAAGAGGGAGTATCCCTCCCTCTTATTTAAAATATGACAATAGTACCCTTAAAATGGATCCGTAACTTTACTTACGCGGATCAGTTTTTTATTGACAAACTCCTGAATTCCTGCCTGAGATAATTCCCTGCCATATCCAGAACGTTTGGTTCCGCCAAAAGGGAGATCGGGCTGCGTCCAGGTAGGATGGTTGATAAAAACCATTCCAGTATCTATCTGTTCGGCAATACGCTTTCCGCGTTCAATATCGTTTGTGAAAATACTGCCACCTAAACCAAAGGGAGAATCATTTGCCAGTGCAATTGCAGCCGATTCATCTTTTACCCGGTAAAATGATGCAACCGGACCAAATAACTCTTCATGATAAGCTGCCATACCAGGCTTAAGATCTGTTAAAATAGTGGCTTCAATAAAGGCACCTTCGCGATCTATAATATTGCCACCAAGGATTATTTTAGCTCCTGCGGCTACACTGCGGTCTATTTGATCCTTTAGCTGCAGAACCGCATTCTGCGAACTTAAAGGCCCAAGTTCAGTACTTTTATCCATAGGGTCGCCAACAATTAATCCGGTTAACTGAGCAGTAAATTTCTCCAGGAACGCGTCTGCAATTGCCTCTACTACAATTATTCTTTTGGACGCCACACAACATTGACCAGTGTTATTCATGCGCCCGATAACCGCCCAGTTGACTGCCTGGTCAAGATCCGCATCCTCTAAGACAATAAAGGCATCACTTCCTCCTAATTCCAGAACAGATTTTTTCAAAGCCTTTCCGGCCGAAGTTGCTATACTTGCACCTGCCGCTTCACTTCCAGTAAGCGAAACACCTTTGATGCGTACATCCGCAACCACTTCATCAATTCTATCACCACTCAAAAACAAATTGGTATATAATCCCTCCGGGGCATTTGCTTCTTCAAATAAATCAGCAATCGCCAGGGCACATTGAGGTACATTAGAAGCATGTTTAACCAACACCACATTACCTACCATGATATTTGGTGCTGCAAAACGGGCAACCTGGTAAAAAGGGAAATTCCATGGTTCAACGCCCAATAATACACCAATAGGAGAACTTTTAATATAAGCTTCACCATAATCTGGTTCTAACCTTTTATCTTCCAGAAAGGTCTCCCCATGCTCGGCATAATAGTCGACAATTTGTGCACTTAACTCTATTTCAGCATAGCTCTGGGCAATTAATTTCCCCATTTCAAGAGTAATTAGTTTTGCCAGACGGTCTTTGTGCTGCCGCATCAGTTTTGCTACAGCATGCAGCAAATCTGCCCGATGCGGATATGTTGTGAGCCTCCAGCTTTGATAGGTTTCATCTGCAATAGAAATTGCTACATCCACAGCTAGTGGAGTCATTTCATCAAAACGTCTGATAACCTGGTTATCAAAGGGATTTCTAGTTTGTATAGCCATAATATTTTTATAGATTAGTTTTACCGGTTTATATTTTGGCCTGTTTGTATAAGGCGTTCTCTAAATCTTTATCCAGCTCATATGAATCGGGATATTGTACAAAAATTCCATCTTTCAGCTCACAGGTGATGTAAATAATTTTAATCGCCACTGTTCTTTTTAGAACAAATTGTTGCTGGCTCCCCGCCTCCATGGCTTTTAGAAGCGCTGAAATTTTATTTGCTGAGCCATCATTTGTGAGTAACCACTCTGCCAGGCGTTCCCCCTGCTCAATGTACACATGACTATGATCTCCTAAAGGTAAATAGGTATGGAAGTCGTCTTTAAGCCCTAAGAAGAGCAGTCTCTTTGCCGCACTAACTTGTTTCTGCTGAGTAGAGATCAGGGTACCCGTCCATACCGCCACCAGTGATGCTTCTACCATTGGTACCAATTGAGAAGGAAGTTCGATATGTATTGGAAAACGATTGACTTTACCGGCACTACTATACCATAAGCTTTGTGAAGGTACATTAATAGTGATATGACCTGGCAACCCGGGTTTGAGCCACCGTAAGCGTTCCATGTTGATTGCCACCTTTTTGATACGGCCCACTGGCACTACGTAAGAATCTCCTATATATTGGCCGGTCATTAAACGCATCAAGTCCTGTAAATCCTTATACATTTTAGATTTGGGTTGTACACTGAGCACAGTCTTCATAAAGTCCTGATCGGCCATTGCTTTAATCAACAAGGTACTGGCTACCAACTCATTGCTATTTTCCCTGTCGATTTTAGAGGCTGGAAAATTAGGGTTCACTTTACCATAATGAAGGTTATTAATTAAGGTTAACATAGCATCCGTCAATAAGATATCGAATGATACTTTTTCAGCAACATCTGCCTTACTGTCTAATTCAGTAAGCAATTGCAACTGCTTATTAACCAATTGCTGAGGATGAAAATCGGTCTGATCGAAACCATACTGTGAAACACAGTCCAATAACAGCAGGGCATCAAGGGCATGCATCTTAACGGTATCGGGGGCTATCCAACTCATTTTATAGGTGTTGATCTGATAAAACTTCCTTACCGAAAGCGGATAATTTAACTTAGCCTTATTCAATTGCAATTTTATAATCATGGAGACATCCTGATTAGCGGGCTCACCAATGGTTGCAGCCTTGGCATTAAAATACAGGACTATAATGATGAGGCCGACTACAAAGCTTTTAATAATAGTCAGTTTACGTCTGCTCATAAGATTTTGATTTACATAGAAATCGTGAAGTTGATTTCTATGTAAATCTACAGACTATTAGTTTTTTTAAAATGACAGCAATCACTTAACCGGTGGGTGCTGCTCACTATTTCAAAATTTAAAAATAAAGAATATCAGGTAAAACTGATATTTGATAGAATAAAGAAAGAAGTGATTTATATCACCAAAGGAGATGATTGCTATCAAATATATAATATTGATTGTCAATATCTTTAGGAATGAAAATAATTACAGAAGTAACACATGAACTCAATAGATTGAAATCAATAGTGCAGACTGCCAAAGGCATTGACAGGGAGGATTGTCCTGAACTTTCAGCAAAGATTGCCGCACTGAAATGGGTATTGAATATGAAGGATGAAGTAGGAAAAGTTATCCAGCTTGATATTATGATGCTCTAAATGTTTTTGAGTTAGCCTAATTGGTAAATAAAAAAAAAGGCCCCAATGATAAGCGGAATCAAATTAGCGCAAAATCTATTCAACGCTGACTTGGGTATCGACCAATATTTGATGAGCGATTAAAAGTTTAATCGCATGCATGGTGAAAATCCCGGCAGGATGGCACCGCTGACTGCTTTTACCTCGTCCAATGAACTTATCTTTATTAAACACAAAAGCCCCGCAATCCGAAAACCGCGAGGCATTGTGCTGGGTGTGTGTTCAGAATATTTAATCTTTTAAAAAGCTGGCTTTAGTGTATTCCCAATTCATCCTCGCAATGTTTAATACGGAGATGCCTTGCGGGCATTTGGCTTCACAGGCTTCAGTATTACTACAGTGCCCAAATCCTTCTTCATCCATTTTGGCAACCATGCTTAAAACTCTTTTGGCAGCTTCCTTTTCGCCTTGGGGTAGTTTGGCCAGGTGAGCTATTTTAGCTGAGGTGAATAGTGCTGCACTTGAGTTTTTACAACTAGCTACACAGGCGCCACAACCAATGCAGGCTGCAGAATCGAAGGCCGACTCGGCATCTTCGTGGGTTATCAACAATGAATTTGCTTCTACAGGCTGACCAGTATTAGCACTGATAAAACCACCCGACTGTATGATACGGTCAAATGAAGACCGATCAACTTTCAAGTCGCGCTTAATAGGAAAGGCAGTTGCTCTAAAGGGCTCTACATAGATCGTAGCGCCATCCTGAAACTCCCGCATATGTAACTGACAAGCCGTTACACCCGGCAGTGGGCCATGAGCTTGTCCATTGATCATCATTCCGCAAGTGCCACAAATTCCTTCCCGGCAATCGTGGTCAAATTCTACGGGCATATCACCTTTTAGAATCAACTGTTCATTAAGGGTATCCATCATCTCAAGGAAAGACATGTGTTGATCCACTTGATCCAAATCATAGTCAACCAGTTTACCTTTAGTGTTCGCATCTTTCTGACGCCATATTTTTAGCTTAATCTTCATGTTTTCTAGGTATAACTTCTTACAGATAATTTAATGAATTCAAAAACCAGAGGTTCGGGATGCAATACAGGCTGAACATCTTTTCCTGTCCATTCCCAGGCAGAAACGTAACAGAATTTCTCATCATTTCTTAGCGCCTCCCCGTCGGGGGTCTGATATTCTTCTCTGAAGTGTGCACCACAAGATTCTTCCCGGCTCAATGCATCATTACACATGAGTTCCGCAATCTCCAGGTAATCGCCTACACGACCTGCTTTTTCCAATTCAGCGTTGATTTCGCCGGCAGTTCCTGGTACCATCAATTGCTGATGGAATTTATTTCGCAGCACTTGTATGCCCTCAATTGCTTTTGTTAATCCTGCAGCTGAACGCGATAATCCACATTTATCATAGAGTAGTTTCCCTAATTCTTTATGGAAATAATCAGCAGTTTTATTACCTTTAATTGCGATTAAGTGTTCCAAGCCTGACCTGACCTCTTTTTCTACGCTGTCAAATTGCGGGTGGTTTATCGTAGCCCTCCCTCCTTTCAATTCTCCAGACAGATAATTCGCCAAGGTGTAAGGCAGAATAAAATAACCATCCACACATGCTTGCAATAAAGAGTTTGCACCTAACCTGTTGGCTCCGTGATCTGCAAAATTTGCCTCACCTATTGCAAAAAGTCCAGGTATAGTGGTCATCAATTCATAATCTACCCAAAGCCCCCCCATAGAAAAATGGGCAGCAGGTGAAATCTTCATCGGTGCCGAATAGGCATCATCACCTGTAATTTTCTTATACATTGAGAATAGGTTCCCATATTTCTCTTTAATTTTTTCTAATCCTTGCTCTTTTATTGGTTTAGAAAAATCAAGATACACCGCATTGTGTTGCGCGCCTACACCAAAACCCGCATCGATCCTTTCTTTGGCTGCCCTTGAAGAAATATCCCGGGGGGCAAGATTTCCAAATGAAGGGTATCGTCTTTCCAAATAATAGTCACGTTCCTCTTCGGGAATGTCGTTAGCTGCACGTTCTTCTTTTTCCATTTTAGGCACCCAGATCCTGCCGTCATTTCGCAAAGATTCGGACATCAGGGTTAACTTAGACTGGTAATCACCAGCCTGTGGTAAAGATGTAGGATGGATCTGAGTCCAACTCGGACAAGCCATCAGGGCCCCTCTTTTATGTGCACGCCATATAGCGGATCCATTGCATCCCATAGCTAATGTAGAGAGATAATATATTTTACCAAAGCCTCCGGTAGCAATTACCACTGCTTCCGCAGCGAAACGTTCAATAGCTCCGGTATCCAGGTTACGCGCAATAATGCCTTTGGCTTTTCCTTCAATCAGTACCAGGTCTAACATTTCATGACGACTATACAACGTCACTTTACCCAACGCCACTTGGCGCATTAACGATTGATAAGCACCCAATAACAATTGTTGACCGGTCTGCCCGCGGGCGTAAAAAGTACGACTTACCTGTACGCCGCCAAAAGAGCGGTTACTCAGATACCCCCCGTACTCCCGGGCAAATGGAACACCCTGGGCCACTGCCTGATCGATAAGGTTAAGAGAACATTCTGCCAAACGATATACATTTGCTTCTCTGGCCCTGAAGTCGCCGCCTTTTAACGTATCATAAAACATACGGTAAACAGAATCTCCATCATTTTGATAGTTCTTGGCTGCATTTACACCCCCCTGCGCAGCAACAGAATGTGCCCTTCGGGCAGAATCCTGGAAGCAAAAAGACATGACCGGATACCCCTGTTCTGCCAATGAAGCGGCGGCAGCAGCACCCGAAAGTCCCGTACCCACAATAATCACCGGGAGCTTTTTACGATTTGCCGGGTTAACCAATTTGGCATGTGCTTTATAATGACTCCATTTATCTGCCAGTGGGCCTTCTGGAATTTTAGCATCTAATATCATATTCCGGATTGAGTAAAGTAAACGTAGACAGGGATGATTGAGAAACCGATGGTGACAGCATAGCTGTATACAGTACCTATAGTTTGCACATACGCGGCATAACGGGGATGGTATAACCCCAATGTTCTCACGGCGCTTTTGAAACCGTGCAATAAGTGAAATCCTAAGGCAAACATTGAGCATACGTAAAACAGCACATACCACCATGATTTAAAGGCATGAATTACTATGACGTATAAGTTCTTGTTCCCGTCTTTGTCCAGCGCCGTAACACCAAACTTATACACGTACCAGAAGTCGGCAAAGTGCATCACTAAAAATATAAGAAGAATGGTACCCAGGATCCCCATATTTCTTGAATACCATTTGCTGTTGTGTTTACGGTCATCATAAGCATATTTTCCAGCGGTCTTTCTATTCTTAATCGAAATCACCAAAGCATCTATAGCATGTGCAATTAGAGACAGGTACAAAACGTAAGACACCATTTTAATAAAAATATTGCCTGATAATAGGTGAGAATAATGATTAAAGCTCCCTTCTGCGCGATCGGCAGGCAACAGCAGCTGCAGGTTTCCCAATAAATGGATGACTAAAAAAAAGCAGAGAAACAGACCTGTTAAAGCCATCAGGTTCTTACGTGATAAAGTACTGGTTAATAAGGTCAATTTCATTTCGTGTTTTTTATATTAATAAATTCCAGTTACTTTCCACCACAAGCCGCCAAGACCCATCCATATGATCAATAAGGCAACCCCTATGATTAAACCCATAATCCACCATTTTTTAACATCTACATATCCGCTACCGAAATAAACCGGTGCCGGACCGTGTGCATAATGGGTTATTGTTCCATATAGTGAACCTGTAAAACCAAGCATTAAGGCAAGCAATAATGGTGGTACACCCATTGCTACCCCCACAGCTAATAATGCGGCATACATGGCAGCCACATGTGCAGTAGCGCTCGCAAACAAATAATGGCTGAGGAAGTAAACGATAACGATTATTGGAAAAGCAATTGACCAGGATAAACCCAATAGCTGTACCTGGATCAATTTCCCAAACCAGGGGATAAAGCCAAGTTCATTTAATGACCCGGCCATCATTACCAGTGTGGCAAACCATACTATAGTATCCCAGGCTCCTTTTTCAGATTTAATATCTTCCCAGGTAAGCACCTGTGTTAGCAATAGGATTGTTAGACCTATAAATGCTGTGGTAGTGGCATCTATTTTAAACAGATCTCCTGTAACCCATAGTACCAGCAAAATCACAAAGGCCATCAGCATCAACCATTCATTTTTGGTCACCTTACCCATTTCTTTTAGCTTTTCAATAGCCATTGCGGGTGCTTCAGTTGTTTTCTTTAATTCGGGAGGAAAAATCTTGTACAATAGATAAGGGATGATAATCATTGAGGCCAGACCCGGAACTATGGCGGCATAAAACCAGGACATCCAGCTGATATGGATTCCAAGATCAGCCGCAAATTTCTGACACATTGGATTACTCGCTGTTCCGGTTAGAAACATAGCAGAAGCAATCAGGTTCATGTAATAACTATTCAATGTGAGATATGAGCCAACCTTGCGATGTGTTTCTGGCTTATCGGGCATAGAGCCCAAACTCATCGACATTGATTTCATGATTGGGTAAATAATTCCACCACCTCTTGCGGTATTGCTTGGTATAGCCGGGGCTAAAATCAAATCCGCTGCACCAAGGCTATAGGCCAATCCCAGTGAACTTTTACCAAATAGCTTTATAAAAATGTAAGCTATCCTGCTCCCTAAGCCAGTTTTAATAAACCCGCGCGCAATAAAAAAACTGATACCAATCAGCCAAATTACTTTGTCGCCGAAGCTGCGCAGTGCAAGTGTAATAGACTTAGCTGGATTTCCAGGCGCAAGTACCCCTGTCAAAGCTACTAATGCAATAGCCATCATACACAACGTACCCATGCTTGCAGCTTTGAGGATTATTCCGATAATGGTAGCCAAGAAGATAGCCAGTAAATGCCAGGCTTCAGGTTTTACACCTTCGGGAGCTGGGATAAACCAAATGACCACCCCTATAGCAACGGTGATCAGCAGCGGTATCAATTGAATTTCTTTGGGCGTGGCCACTTTTACAGCATCCACTTCTGGTTTGGTTTTCATATAATTTAAAGAGGTTATAATCGTGATTGTATTTGAATGACGAATTGTTCATTATTATATTGAGTAGTTCCGCTTACATTCCTTTTGTAACGGTCAATATTTATCCCTATCTGGATACGGGCGTTGTAAGATTTAAGAAATTCAGCGCTGAGCATAGGCGTGAAGGTTTGCCTGGGGTTATTGGTATGCTTAAAGTCCTTGTCAAAATATTCGTACCGGCAGGAGAACTCTAACGAGCTTAGGCGATGATAATCGATCTCATACCGCAGGTTTGGTAAAAAATAAAGACCTCGCATTTGATAGCCACTCACTCCTCCAACACGGCTCGCCGTATCTAGCCCATAATAAAGTGTATGGTTGTTCCCTTGTTTAGCTTCTGTTTCCAATTCCAAAGACCATTTTTTACAAATTGGCACCACACCTGAAAAATCAACACCAGAAGCATATACCTTACTGCCCGAAACTAATCCCAACCCGCCATTCAAGCCTAATTTGATATTCAATTCCTGCAAAAGGCCGAACTCAACTCTACTGGAAAAGTGCTTTCCATTGTCATTGTCCAGTGCTTTGTTCCTGTTATTGCCATTAACGATAGATACTTCGTATTTTATGGGTATTGAACCCTTAAAATCACCAAACATACTCGCTCCTATTTGAAAACTTTGCCATCCATTGTTTCCAAAAGCAGTATATTGATTTGAAAAATCCAATGATTTTATTACGTCAACCGGATACATATTTTCCAGGCCGAAAGCAGGCCGAAACTGACCCATTTTAAAGTGAAAGTACTGATTCAATCGATAGGAGATAAAAGCATTCTCCAACACTTTATTCGCTGGGTCACTTTTAAAGTCTGCCAGGTTTAACAGGAGGTTGACTTCTGTCCGATCAGAAATTTTTGAAGCGAATTGAAGGCGTACACGCTTAAGATCAAAATCGTTGTAAATTGCCTTACCATCCGTATGATGGAGACCATTAAGATCTACGTCTTTGTTTGCACTGAAAACATACCGCGCTTGAAAAAGACCTTTGATGGTGATTTTCACTTTTTTAGTAGAATCAGGTACTGGCATTAACTCTTGTCCTTTGGTAAATAAGGTGGATAAGAGTATAGGGAGTAGGAAGACAAAAAGTTTATTCATTGAGGAAGTCGTTACACAGCCAAACCGGCTGCTCCATTGACTATTCAAAGATGGCTCAATAAAACACTTCAGCTCGTGTTTCCTATCATCGCAAATAGTGACTAAGATCACTTAAATAAGCATTCCTGGTATTTAATAATTCACATTTAACTGTTTGACCTACAGATTACCGTGTTATGATGAAACAACACAGTATTCAGGGATGATCACTAAATAAAAATAACCTGGGGTTCTAAGAGTAAAATCAAAGCTTTTATGCATGCGATTATTAAATTAATGTCAAAACAATTGTCATTTACAAGTGTTCCAGTTACCACATTACATCCCTTTTATTCTAAATGGCTAAACGTATACTGATTATAGAGGATGACCCGGATATTCTGGAAATACTTGACATTGTTTTCCAAGATGAAGGATATGATATCATATCAAGCCGAAACGGGATGTCCGCAGATGAAATTGAAATAGTACATCCGGATTTAGTTTTACTGGATGTCAGGATAAGCGGGTTTGAAAAAACCGGAGCTCAGATCTGTGAAGAACTTAAAGCTTTAACAAATAGTTTGCCTGTCCTCCTCCTTTCTGCTGAATCAAACTTAAATCATATTGCCACGCAATGCGGAGCGGATGGATATATGACAAAACCGTTCGAAATCGATGGACTGGTAAAAAAGGTAGTGCAGATGATTAAATAAAACGATCTAATGAGTATAAACGATAGCCCTGAACGCGGAAATATAAATTTCAATGAAGATAAGCTGAGAACTTTTTTTATTGGACATCTAGACAAAATTTATTGTGCAAAAGTACATTTGATCACCAGACTACCAAATCTATTGGAGCAGGCGCATTTTGAAGATTTAAAATCAGCCATTCTTGAGACCATTGGCCATGTTGAGCAAGAAATATCCAGAATGGAACTAATCTATATGATTCTTGATGCTAATTATTCACACTGTAATACTAAAGGGCTTACAGGTTTAGTAGAAGATACCTTTGCGGCAATCAAAGAGCAAGGTGCAGATAAGGAACTTAGAGACCTTTCCATACTTTTCTACCTTCAAAATATAGAAAGTGTTGAAATGGCGTCATTTCAAATCTTACAAATGGCTGCAGTGAAGCTGAAAAATAAACAAATTGCTACACTCCTTAAAGAAAATTTCGAGGAAGCAAAAGCAGATCGAACGCTCTTCTTATTGATCGCCAGCAAGTACATCACTGCAGACGCCTAATTAGGCGTCTGCAAGACCACAATTGTGAATACGTGTTATTTACCATCATTTTCAATTTTCCTGGCTGTACCTTGCCATGGTAGATATATTTGAAATCCGAAAGATAGATTCAAATTAACTTTTCATGAGATAATTTATTACAGGTAACGAATAGCCTTCCCACTAATTGGGAAGCTTGGCTTTATTTAAAGTAAGGTGAATTCTACGCGCCTGTTTTTCTGACGTCCTTCAGCGCTGTTGTTGCTTTGGATGGGCTGACCAGGCCCGTATCCTGTTGCCTCAATACGACATGCATTGGCTCCCTGCGATATTAAATAGGCTTTAACAGATTCAGCACGATCCTTAGATAAACGTATTCAACTACAGCTCGTTTGCCCACTTGGGTATTCAGAAATGCTAAATCACTCCATCTGTCCTGATCAGAGATTATTGCAAGAGCCCGGACCAACGCAAATCACCTTTCCACGTGACCTCCGTCATCAACCTTAATTACAAATTGCCCTAGCTTTATGAAATCATTAAACAACTGAAAAAATGAAAAATCCGAATATTGGAATCACTGAACAGCACAGACAAGCAATCGCTGAGAAATTATCAAAAATACTTGCAGATGAATTTGTAATCTATTCTAAAACGCTAAACGCACATTGGAACATCGAGGGGCCTGATTTTCATTCCGTACACTTGTATCTTGAAACCCTTTATCAAGAACAACAAGTTATTCTAGATACTGTAGCTGAAAAGATTAGAACTATCGGCCATTATGTACCGGCACAACTTAATAAATACTTAGAACTGACCCATCTTTCTGAAAAAGCTCCAGAAAGCAATGATAGCCAGGCCCTGTTTGCTGATTTATTGGAAGCACATGAAAGCGTTATTGTGTTTATAAGAGAAAATATCAAACCCTTTGCAGATAAATTAAAGGCCGAGGGCATTAGCGACTACATTACCGGGCTGATGGAACACCATGAAAAAACAGCATGGATGCTTCGTGCTCATTTAAATTAATAAAAAGAGGCCGAGAATAGCCTGATTGATAATAGTAAAAAAGCCTGAGCATTCAGGAAATCTTTTTTTATAAATAATCTCAAAATGAAGATAGACACTTCTAAATTTAGCAATGTGCTTAATGACTCAAAACAGTATGGTCATATACAGCACGAACCCGATTCCAGCAGAGAAATTCAACTCAATCTCGATCAAAAGACAATGCCTTTTTCAGATCAGATTGGTAATTACCAGCGTAACAAAGGGATCCCATCCCAGTCATTCGATAACAGTAAATTCTACATTATAGGAACGGGAATTGCCGGAATGTCTGCAGCATATTATTTGATTCGCGACGGACGTATTCCTGCTGAAAATATCCACTTTTTGGATCAAATGCCTATTGATGGTGGCTCACTTGATGGTTCAGGTAATGCCGAAGATGGATATATCATCCGTGGGGGAAGGGAAATGGATATGACTTATGAAAACCTGTGGGACATATTCCAGGATATTCCCGCTCTTGAACTCCCTGAGCCTTACAGCGTACTAGATGAATATCGACTGGTAAATGATAATGACCCCAATTATTCAATAGCCCGGCTGATAGGTAACCAGGGTAAAGTGAAGGACTTCAGCAAGTTTAGCTTGGAAAAGAGTGATCAGTTAGCGATAGTGAAATTATTACTCAAGAAAAAAGAAGACCTTGATAACTTGAGTATTGAAGACTATTTCAGCACATCGTTTTTAAATAGCAATTTCTGGATGTTCTGGAGAACAATGTTCGCTTTTGAAAACTGGCATAGTCTGTTAGAATGCAAATTATATATGCATCGTTTCCTTCATGCAATAGATGGTATGAAAGATTTCTCCTGCCTCGTTTTTCCGAAATACAACCAATATGATACCTATGTAACACCACTGAGAAAATTCCTTCAGAGCAAAGGAGTAAAAATTGAACTCAATATAGTTGTTAAGGATTTAGATATCCATATTGATACCGAAGGCAAAGTAGTAAATGGCATAATTGCCGAAAGGGATGGAAATGAAGTTGAAATTCCTATTGAAAAAGAGGACTTTGTCATCGTTACCACAGGCTCAATGACCGAAGACACCTCCTACGGGGATAATGTCAAAGTGCCTGACATCGATTTTAAAAACAGCGGATCAAGTGCTGGATGGAAACTTTGGAAAAACCTGGCCGCAAAGTCAGAAGTCTTTGGAAAACCAGAAAAATTTTGCAGTGATATTGAAAAATCTTCTTGGGAATCTGCAACGCTTACCTGCAGACCTTCTGCTTTTACTGATAAAATTAAAGAGCTTTGTGTAAACGACCCATATTCGGGTAAAACAGCAACTGGGGGGATCATCACGATAACAGATTCCAACTGGCTGATGAGCTTTACCTGCAACAGACAACCCCATTTTCCAAACCAGCCTGCGGATGTTCTAGTGCTTTGGGTATATTCATTGTTCATGGATAAAGAAGGAAACTACATTAAAAAAACAATGCCAAAATGTACTGGAAATGAAATACTTGCCGAGTTAAGTTACCATCTTGGTATTGTTGATCAATTGGACAACGTAGTTGAAAACACCATTGTTCATACTTCTTTCATGCCATATATCACCTCAATGTTTATGCCTAGAGCTAAAGGTGACCGCCCAAGGGTAGTTCCTGAAGGCTGTACAAATTTGGGTTTGATTGGCCAATTTGTGGAAACCAATAACGACATCGTATTTACTATGGAAAGTTCGGTAAGGACTGCAAGAATTGCTGTATATAAACTATTAAACCTAAACAAACAGGTTCCTGATATCAATCCTCTGCAATATGACATCCGGCAGTTGTTAAAAGCTACTCAATCTCTCAATGATTTTAAACCTATTACAGGAGAATGGATTTTGAGGAAATTTTTACAAGGAACGTACTATGAACACATACTGGCAGATAATTTGAATGAAGGCGAAGAGCACGAATCTATTATCCTCGAACAATTCGATAGATTTAAAGAATGGATTAAAGAGTTCAAAAAATAGTTTTTTAAGCGTGTTTTTCTGTGCATTTAAACCCCAACTGACACTAAAATAGCAAAAACACTTAACTTGATATTGCAACTTGAACCCGCATAATTATAATTACGCTTAATTATGTTCGGCTTTTGTTAAAAGCCAAGTTCCTCATAATAGGCTTTATTATTTTTTTTGTCATACCATAAGTATTGCGACAGTTTTGATTTTTTTATGTTTCAATGGTATGATTGAAGCCTTGGAATTCTTTAATATTGAGCAGGGAACTTTAGTTACTATGTCGCAAAAAGATCAATTTGAAAAAAAAGGAAAGATCATTAATGTCATTCCTGCCCATGAATACTTATTAGAATAGCAGGACTTCTGGTACTACCGCGCAGCTTTACTAATTGAGAAACATGTTTTAGTTTATCGAAGGCTCTCAGTTCCTATAGTGCACATACTCCTTTTTGTTTAGTTATGCAGAGATATTGTTCCACGGTTATGAATCACAAAACCGAAATCCAGTTTTATTCTGAAATCTGAATAATTAATGCAGGTAGTGTTTCTGTGGGATGATAATTACATAGTTGTATTTAGTAAATAGGTGTTTATTCTTTTTTTGGTTAAAAGCCAAATTCCTGTGTCAGTGGTGTGGGAGAAAATGGTAAGTCTTGCTATACTGTTGCAGATTGGTGGGGAGGTGATAGGACTTTGAGCCGTCATTGGTGGGGTGTTGCCGGGGGGTTGGTGTACCCCCATGGGTACACCAACCCCCCGGCAACACCCTGGCAGGAATAGCCCAAAGATAGCTCAATTCCTAACCAACCTGCACCACAAGGCGATCTATGATAGAGCTGATATGCTCGTAAGGCCGTTTAGTAAATGAAGAAAGATAAGTGTCGGTGGTTATAAAGTTATTAGTTAAAGCATACTTTATCATCATCCCTGCCATCAATCTTAAAACTAATTTTATTAAATCTTGATTCGCCTGCAGGATACCTAGTGGACTAAAACTAAATCATGACCAATCTTCAGATAAACAGTATAATGTGCTAAAAACAAATTACCTTGTTAAATAATACAATTACTTTGACCCCGTTTTTTTTAACTATTGTAACATACCAAATGAAGATTTTACCTATCGCCGCTATACTCGTCCTTCTCCTGCTTTCCGGTTGCAATAAAGAAAAAACCGACACTGTGTTATTGGAATTGGACAAAAAGCAATTAGCCGCCAACATTAACTATGATAAAGTATTCTTCTACAAGTTTGTAAAAATAGCGGTGAGGGCTTCTGCCGTGCAAGACACGCTGAATGAGAATTTCCAAAAGTTTGGCAAACATCTAAAGATTGTTGCTAAATGTCTGAGTAAGGCCGATTCGCGTCAAAAGGAAATATCAGTTATGGATGCATTTTTAATGTATAAAGATTACCTGGCGGTAAGATCTTTTGTTAAAGAAACCGATGAAGATACTTTTCCAACCTTTATTGAAGGTATAAGAAGTATGAATGGTGACCAGAAAACTATTGTACCGCTGCTCATAAACGACAAAAAAACAGAGTTGCAGAATATGGAACATGCCGCACTCAGCATGATTGTGTTAGCCACAAGAGATATGGGACAACCTTTTGCACTTTACGAATGTTCTAAAACCCAGCCCGAATTATTGCCGGATCATGAAGTTAAAACCTTGTTAGAATTTGTCAGAGGATTCCTTTTCTTCAGTAACCGGTTATATTATTTATCTGAAGACGGTTTTAATAGAAATATACAATGGCTGGATAAAAACGAAACCATTCCAATGCCCTATACCAAAGCCTTTTTTGGCTGGAGAAATCTAAACGATAAACAAACATTTACTTCCTTTCATAGCCTGAACTATTTATTCAGAGGATTTGACAGGTTGATGATGGAGCGTAAAATAGACCAGGAAAGGGCTTTAGAAGATTTTGAAAAGTTTCTGTTGGATACAAAAAAACAAGGTATTGAAAATGAGCTCACCTTATCGATAGAAATATATCTCAACCTAAAAAAAGGGGACAAAGAAAAAACCATTCTCGCACTAAGCAAGCTAAATAAAAGTACTTTACTATCCGGCAGCGAACATGCAGCGTTAGAAAAAACCATGGTTTATGTAAATGAAAGAGAACCGGAAGATGCTTTGAGCGGCGTTTATGATAAATTCTTTCTGACCAAAGTAGCCACAAAATATATGCTATCGGTTTTGGCAAAGATAGATTGGGAAAAGATAATGAAGCAGAACAAGGTTGCCAACACTGACGAGATTTTTGCCACAATCCATCAGGCAGAGCGAATTTCCAAATCTGTTAAAGGTTATACGGATGCGAAAACTATAGATAAAGGAAAAGCTGAATTAAAGGCCAGGAGCAGTGAATTATTGGATGGAGCGAAAAATTTATTTAAATAAGCCTGCAAATCAATGCTCGCAGGCTTTATTTATCATCTATTGATGTTTATTTTTTTATAAACACAGCGGATTTACTAAATCCTTGCCGCGATATACTGAGCTACTTCGGCCAAACGGTTGCTAAAGCCCCACTCATTATCATACCATGTGGCAATGGACAACAAATCCCCTTGTTTGGCGGTTAGGTTCAGGTCAATCACAGAAGAATGCGGGTCGGCTATTATCCTTGCAGATGACCACTGCTCTTCTAGTACATCCAAAACACCCGCTAACTCCGTTCCTGATGCCGCTTTACGGAAAGCATCGTTTACTTCCTCTACTGTACAGGGTTTTGTGGTGATCAGGTTTAACTCCGCTATACTGCCGGTTCTTGTAGGCACCCGGTATGCTTTACCTGTCACCTTTAAGTCGCTCCATATAAATTGTAAGGCTTTGGCCGCCCCGGATGATGAAGGAATGATATTTTCTGCCGCTGCCCAGGAATCCCGCAGGTCGGCCATCGGCTGGTCGGTCAGCGACTGAGAGTTGGTATAGGAGTGTACCGTAGAAAAAAGTCCGTATTCTATACCGAATGCTTCCCTGATTACCTTAATGGGAACGGCCAGTGCATTTGTTGTGCAACTGCCCATACTGATGATGTGATGCGCAGTGGGGTCAAAATGTTGCAGGTTGATCCCCTTTAATAAAACAGCATCACAATCCTCCAGTGACTTGCTTGGGGCACTTACCAAAACGTATCTGGCCCCCTGATCAAGATGGGCTTGCGCCCCTGCCCTCTTTGTGGCCCTGCCAGAACAATCCACAACCAGGTCTACCCCCATTTCTCCCCAATTGGGTACACCGGCAGAGGAGTCCACGTAAGAAATTTCATTTCCATTCAAAATGAAGGCAGAACCTGCAGCCGTCACCGTTCCGTGCCAGCGCCCATAATTGGTATCCACGGAAAATAAAGCGCCCAGTGTCTTCAGGTCTTTCACATCTGCTACAGCATGAGGAATAAACAAACCTTTGTCCAGTGCGATCCTTACTACTTGCCGGCCAATCCGGCCAAAGCCAAAAATGGCAATCTTTTTCATACTCATACTATTTAACTGTTAGATTTATAATTCAGGTAATTATTTAATCCCAAATTATTGAAAGCCCGCCGGAATGAGTCATTACATGCTCAATAACTCCTATCAGCTTTCTGATACCCCTCTATCAGCCATGGCTTAAAATGCTGTTTAACGGCTCCGGATCGGTCGTTATGCACTGAGTTATCTGAAAGATATACAGATCAGGTTAAAGGATATAATATTGGATGCGAAACTAAGTTGCCATTGTATTATCTTAGTTTGATAATCACACGGGATGTATTTAAATAGCTAATCAACACAATTAATGAAAAAGATATTGTTATGCATTTTCCTGCTTCAGTTTACCATACCTGCCCTGGCGCAAACCAGCAATCTGGATGAATTACCTTTGCCCGTATTAAGGCAAAAACTTGCAGTGAGTACTAATGATACAAATAAGGTTCAAATACAACTTGCCCTGGGGCATTTGATGCTTTTAAAAGCTACCAAAGGACAAAAGGATATCGATTCAGCAATGAATTTTGCCACCCGGGCTTCAGCACTCAGCCGTCAGCTTAAATATGATTTCGGGATCATCAATTCTATGCTGCTCAGCGCAGAAAGTTATAACCACAGAGGGGATTGGGAAACGGGTTTACAAACCGCTCAAAACGCGCTTACCTACGCGCAGCAGCACAATAATAGTGACGGGCAGGCAAGATCTTATCATGTGATTGCCCAAAACTACCAGGTTTCTGACCCTGTAGCGCTTCGTAACCGGATATTTTACATCAACAAGGCTATCGACATCTTCAGGAAAAACAAGAATATCCTCTGGCTTTCCTTTCTGCTGACAGCCAACGCAGATTTGCTTTTTCAATCGGAACGCACTACCGAAGGGCTTAAATTATTGTTTGAAGCTTTGAATCTGGGAAAAGGTGTAAGCCGCAGGACGGTCGAGGGAATATACTGGCAGATCGGCAGAATCTCCGCCCGCTTAAGTGATTACCCTAATGCTTTAAAATACAATCTGTTAGCATATAAAACAGCCAGAGAGGTTAAAGACACTACCCTCCAGTTTTGCGGAATTAACCATTCCATTGCTTCAACTTATATAAAAATGCAGGATTATGGCCGGGCAATTCCGTACTCCCTCCAGGCACTAAGGACTGCAAAACGGTACAAGGCCCGGGACTTTGTCAGTGCGGTATCTTCTACACTGGCCCTGGCTTATGCACACACAGACCAGCTTTCTAAAGCATTAGTCATTCTCGGCGAAATGAAAGGCAACGCTTATAGTGATTTGGATAAACTATCGGTTAGTGTGGGTTTCCTTAATAACCTGACCTACGCAAAACACTATGTACCAGCTGCTAAATATGCACAGGAGTTGAAAGACCTGTTAGCAGGAATTCCCCCGCATAATGTAACAGAGATCATGAATGCGTATAATTCGCTCGCTGCTTATTATGCGGAGACAGGCCAGACCAAACTGGCGTATCACTATACTGACTTATATGCTGCTATGGCGCATAAGCTCAACTATATCGCTGGTATCAGAACGGCCGAAAACCGTTATTATAAACTGGTTTCTTTAAAAGGGAACTTAAAATCAGCTATCGGGCATTACCTTAAAGGACGTGAGCTGCAGGATTCTATAGATAATATCGCAAAAGCGTATCAGATATCCCTGCTGCATATCGAAAACGAAACACTGGAAAAAAACAGGCATATCGACGCGCTTACCCGGGAGGCGCAGATAAATGATAGTAAACTGAAGCGCAACCAGCTTGTCCAGCGGGTAACCATTGGCGGATGTATCATGCTCTTAATCATCACTGGTTTAATTTACAGCCGTTATAGATTGAAGCAGCGCAGCAACGCATTACTGACACGGCAAAAGTCGGAGATTGACGAGAAGAACACTTCCCTTCAGGAGCTGGTAAGGGACAAAAGCCAGCTCTTGGATGATAAAGATAAGTTGTTGTCGGAAAAAGACCTGCTCTTAAAAGAGGTTAACCACAGGGTAAAAAACAATCTGCAGATCGTTATGAACCTGCTGCAGTCACAATCTGTATATATGGCCAACGAAAGCGCACAACAGGCCATTTTGGAAAGCCAGAACCGGGTTCGGTCGATAGCGCTTATCCATGATCAATTGTACAAAACCGAGCATGCTACAGAAATCAACCTGACAGCATATATCAAAGAACTGATTTATTCGCTGAACGGCTCTTTAAACCGGAAAACTAACAATATCAGGTTAAGATGGGAGATTGATAATATCTCGATTGATGTTTCGCAGGCTATACCTGTAGGTATCATTCTGAATGAAATGGTGACTAACGCATTAAAATATGCGTTCCCGGAGAATCAGATGGGAACAATCACCATACTCGTTAAACAAACAGGAGATTTTATAGAAATGCAGATCAGCGATAACGGAGTGGGTTTGCCGGCGGATTTTGATTTTGACAGCACGAATACATTAGGGATTACACTGTTAAAAGGTCTTACGGGACAGCTTAAAGGCACCTTTTCTGTAGAGAATGATAATGGACTAACGGTTACAGTAAAATTCCCTGTCGAAATTGACATTATTCATGAACAGTTGCTGTAAAGTATCATGTTAAACGTTTATGTGCACCCGGCTGTTCTGCTATCAAAGTATAATTTATAGGCAATCGTACAATTGTCTAACCTGCTTGATGATAGATCATCTATGTGTATGTTGACAGCAATATAAAGGACCTTAAGCCCCCCTCAAAATGGCGGGAGGCTTAAGGTCCTTTGGTCGGATACTGAAACGCTGCTGTATTAGTATTTCACTTTACGGTCCAGGAAATCTTTAATGGTTTCGGCGATCACATCACCGTGGCTCTCCAGCACAAAATGTCCGCCTTCAAACAGGTGGTATTCCAGGTTTTTAACGTCTTTTTTGTAAGCTTCTGCACCACCAACCGGGAAAATATAGTCGTTCTTGCCGTATACGATCAGCATTTCCGGATTATGGTCCCTGAAATACTTTTGCCATTCCGGGTATTTGGGTGGATTTGTGCCATAGTCATAAAACATATCTAACTGGATCCTGTCATTTTCCGGCCTTTCCAGGTGACGCAGATCTATTTCCCAATTGTCGGGGCTAATCAGCGTAGTGTCTGCAACGCCGTGTGTATACTGCCATTTCAGCCCATCCGGATTGTGGAAGGTCCTTAAAGTATCTTCAGCCTCCTTGTCGTTTTTGTCTTTCCAGTAAGCTTTGATAGGATCCCAGAAAGTTTCCAGGCCTTCTTCGTAGGCACAACCGTTCTGCACGATCAGCGTGTCAATCCTTTCCGGATGTTTAGCTGCGATACGCCAGCCGACAGGCGCACCGTAATCCATCAGGTACAGGCTGTATCTGGTGATAGCCAACTTGTTCAGCAACCCTTCAATAATGGAGGCGTAATTGTCAAATGTATACTCAAAATCAGCAATAGGCGGCTGCTCGCTCCGTCCGTAACCGGGATAGTCGGCCGCAATCAGGTGGTACTTGTCTGATAACTGGCTGATCAGGTTCCTGAACATAAAGGATGATGCCGGATAACCATGGAGTAATACAAGTGTTGGCGCATCTTTCGGCCCTGCTTCCCGATAAAAAATGTTGACACCGTTGATGTCAGTAAAGTGGTAAGTTGTCTGATTTTTCATGTTATTTAGAATTAATGATTGATATATTGTGGATAGATTTACCAGTCTGGTTTATTGAACCGCATTTTTCTGCAGGAAGGAACGGATCAGCCGGGCAGCTTCAGTCCCATATTCCTCTAACAGGAAATGGCCGCCGTCAAATAAATGGAGCTCTGCACGGGGCAGTTCCTTTTGGTAAGCTAAAGCACCGGAACCCGGGAAAATAGTATCATTTTTACCCCAGATAATCAGCACGGGAGGCTGATACTCCCGGAGATAAGCCTGCCATTCCGGATATCTGGGAAAATTGCTGCTGTAGTTGGCAAAAAGTATTTTTTGAATGGCCTTTTTACCGGGCTGCCCGAAAAAGAAAAGATCCATAAAATAGCTGTCAGGACTGATACGTTCCGGATGCAGGGTTCCGGAAACATACTGGTTCCTGATTCCCTCGAGCGACATCATATACTCTATCGCCGCATCCAGGCCTGCCAGATCCTGCGCTTCTGCGAGCGCCCCGATCTTTTGAACATCGGGTCCCAGGCCTTCTAAAAACACATTGGCATTTTGGATAATGAGGCTGCTGACCAGCTCTGGTCTCTTTTTAATAATCCGGAACCCGACAGGGCCGCCGTAATCCTGCATATAAATAGTAATATGTTTAAGCTGTAAGGCATCGATGAATAATTCCATCACCTCCGAAAGATGATCAAAAGAGTAGTCAAATTCAGAAGGATCAGGGCAGCTGCTGTAGCCAAAACCGGGATAGTCGGGCGCAATCAAATGGTAATCTGCAGAGAGCTGTTCGATCAGATTGCGAAACATATGGGATGAAGACGGGAAACCATGCAGTAATAAAATAGCGGGCTTTTCCGGATCTCCGGCTTCCCTGTAAAATATTTCCACGTTGCGGATAGTCACCGTCCTGTAACAGACACTACTGGCCTCATTCTTTTTAACTATATTCATAATTTTCGTTGATTATTGCAGCTGAAATTCCGGTAAGTAACCGGGTAATTTAAATGCTTAACTATTTAAATCATATCATCTTCCCATCAAAATTAAGTTGACGGGAAGATATTCTTATACCACGATAATAGTAACTGGTATTAGTTTTATAATATATTTATCTGCACTACAAAGTTTTGAAAGACAACAACTTGCCGGTATACTTATTTACCAGAATGCAGATTCCGTTTAGTATAACCGGCCGTTGAAGAGCTTTATAGTATCAGGTAAAAGGCTTTATCCTGATCTCTTAATTATCAGCCAATATTCGGTATATTTGCGGATCAGGGTTACAACATGGTTCAATAGCTAAGTTTGATGAAATCCGGTAATCAGTCAGAAACAAGAACCAGCACATTAAATTACCTGAAGGCCAGTACCAGGCCAGGCAGATCACGGTGCGGGAAAACGATAAAACAAAAAAACACCCTCGCAGGGAAAGCACTGTTACCGTTTGTTATCGTTCTTTTGCTGCAGCTTTACGGAACCGGCTCGCTGTACAGTGACCACGAATCCTGTACGTTAATAGTTAGAATCAGTGGATATGAATAAAAAAATACTAATCGTTGAAGATGAATTTGTTGTAGCCAACGCGCTGCGTTTAACGCTGGTGCAGGCAGGCTATACCGTAACAGGTATTGCATCTTCAGCTAAACTTGCGGATGAGCAGCTGCAAAAGCAGAAACCGGATTTTGTGCTTTTAGATATTCATTTAGAAGGAGGGCGATCGGGCATTGACCTGGCCAGAAAGCTTAATCAGGATCATATCGCCTTTATCTATTTATCTGCAAATTCCAGTCAGCAAGTACTTGAAGAAGCAAAAGCAACCGATCCTTACGGCTTTCTAATCAAACCATTCAGGGAAAAAGACCTGCTGGTAACGCTTGATATTGCGGCTTACAGGCAAAAAATCGCTTTAGAATCGAGGTTACAGCAAGAGCTGCTTTTTCATAAACACTTAGCCGAAATCGGTAATGAGACTTCAGATGCCAGACAGAAACTTTTAAAAATTGCCCAGGCAATACGGGTTTTTATCCCCTTTGATCTTATTGTTTCTGGCAGCCGCCCGATGGATGACGCCCAGTTTACGGATTCCGGATATCTGCGAGTGGGCTTTGATGAATACCAGTACATCGGTGAAAAAGAATTAATGACCATTGCCGGCCTAAGCAGTAGCAGCCTATCCGGTTTAATTAAAAAGAGTTACCTGCTCAACGATAGTTCGGGTGATGATGGAATAGCAAATGATGATACCGCATTTACCCCTTTGCAGAAAGTATGGCTAAATTGTTTTAAAATAACTTCCTCGCTCAGCATATCTTTGGTTACCAGCAACGGATCAATAGTAAATTATTGTTTTTACAGCCGCGAGCGCAATATATACACACAAAAACATGAGGCCGCATTAAGGCATTTTAAGAACTCATTAACGGAGGTGACCAACAAAATGATGTTTTCGGGGACTACCTCCCCTGCCCTGAAACCCAGTACTGCCGATGCAAGCCCGGTTAATGTACCTGATAACCAGGAATTCACAGGGATTATTGGAAAACACCCGCTTTTACTGGCCGCCCTTGATTTTGCTACGCAGGTGGCGCCTTATAATACCTCCGTTTTATTACTTGGGGAAAGCGGTACCGGAAAAGAAAAAGTTGCACATGCGATCCATGCGATGTCATCAAGAAAAAACGGACCGTTCATCGAAGTAAATTGCGGAGCCATTCCTGCTGCACTGATAGAGTCGGAGTTGTTCGGTCACGAAAAGGGATCATTTACCGGGGCCACCGAAAAAAGAAAAGGAAGGTTTGAACAAGCCGAAGGAGGCACCGTTTTCCTGGACGAGATTGGAGAATTACCCTTAGACATGCAGGTTAAATTACTGCGTGTTCTGCAGCAAAAGGAAATCAATTATGTGGGTAGCAATACACCTAAAAAAGTAGATGTGCGTATTGTTGCAGCAACCAACCGCAACCTGGAAAAAGAAGTGGCCGAAGGGAATTTCAGGCTTGATCTTTATTATCGTCTGAACGTATTTCCGATCACCTTGCCCCCATTACGGGAAAGGAAAAGTGATATTGTAGCATTGATCACCTTTTTTGCCCATAATTTCTGCACCAGTTTTAATAAAGAGTTTAAAGGTATCTCTGCTGCTATGATAGATGCAATGCTCAGTTATCACTGGCCGGGCAATATCCGTGAACTGGAAAATGTTATTGAGCGCTCCGTTATTCTTAACAGCGGGAATTCCGAATTGCAATTGATGCAGCACCTTAACGGTGCCACGGCAGAACATTCCCAAAAGGCGACTATAGAAACACTCGACGATGTAAAACAGGTACAGCGTGAAACGGAAAAAAATTACATTATTTCTGTGCTCAAAAAGACAGAAGGACGTATCCGCGGAAGCAGCGGCGCAGCAGAGTTACTTAATCTTAAGCCAACTACGTTAGAATCAAGAATAGCTAAACTGGGTGTCAAAAAAGAAGACTATTCAGGTCCCGCAGCAAACTGATCAGGGAAATGCAATGCTAACCTGTGGCCCTGATCACTCCTCCATTTTTTTCAGAGTCTGGCGCAGACTTCCTCCGAAAAATTCGGAGGAGAGGTATGATTTTTTCATTTCATCGGTTTATTTAAAATTTCAATCAGTTGATTATCATATGATTTCGCAATAATTCCGCACAACTGCAGGTTTTAAGATTTGTGGCACATCTTTGACTATGGTGTTGTTATGGAATATCTAAAATCATATCAGCCATGATCAATTTAGAATGGTTCAGGACCTTTAAAGCGATTTATGAAACGGGTACGCTATCTGCTGCTGCACAAGCCTTGTTTATCTCCCAGCCCGGCGTTAGTCTCCATTTAAGTTCGCTGGAATCTTATGCCGGTCATCGTCTTTTTGACAGGGACACCCGAAAAATGATAGCCACCGAGCGGGGTACCCTGTTATACAACTTTATCATAGACCATATGAACAAGCTTGAGGAGGCTGAGCATAACCTTCACCGGAAGTCTAGGGTAGAAAAGCCGACAGTAAGTATAGGGATGTCTGCAGAGATTTTTCAGTATATGCTCGAAGCGCATATTTCAGAGCTGCCCTTTAACCTGGTTACGAAATTCGGCGATTATTCCCAGATGCTCCAGGAGCTGAACAATGGTACTTTAGACCTGATCCTCACCCCGCAAAAAGGCACGCAGCATAACCAGGAATATAAGTTGTTCAATAAAGAGCGGGTCGTACTGATCTGTGGAAATCAAACCGACACCACGGAACTGGAAGAGCTCCTGCTTGAGGATAACAGAAATGCACTGAAAGACTGGCTCTCGAGGCAAATCTGGTATACCACGGCTTCTGATATGGATCACCTGAAACGTTTCTGGTCTGCCAGTTTTGACACCTTACCCTGCTTCAGGCCTAAATATGTATTGCCCTCCCTTGGTTCGATCCTGCGCTGCATTTCAAATGGCAGGGGTTTTGCCGTGGCACCCGATTTTCTCTGTGCCAATGAACTGGCCGCCAATGCTATAAAACAGGCCTGGGAAGGCAGTCCTCTGGTAGAGAACACACTCTATTTTGGAAAGCGCAAGTCTACAGCTTATCCCGAAGAGATTAAATATCTCGAGGATATTTTAGCCAGAAACTGGCCTTCCTGCCAGACACCGACACAGCAGGCAAGCCAGAACTGATCATTTATCCCTTCAATAGCCGTAAACGTTTGATCTCTTCCTCCAGCGACTGCACATATCCATTCCTCGCAGCAAATGCTGTTTCTATTTCTTCGAGGGTATATCTCGGTGTAATATGCTGCGGGCAATTCCAACTGTAACCCTTTACAGAAAAAATTAACATTCGTTCTGCTTTATGTTTATACCCTGCCGGATCAAGTTTTTCAAAAAGTTCAGGGTCTTCTGCAATCTCAACAACCTTGATATCCGCAAACAGCTTAAGACGGGCTTTTTGCGGATAATCCATCAGGATCAGGGAGACTTTAGAATTTTCAGCCGCATTACCTACAGAGATATACTGTTTGTTACCGCTGAAATCAACCAGGCCCAGTGTAACGTCGTCGAGCACCTTGATAAACCCTTTTGGCCCTCCCCGGTGTTGTATATATGGATAACCCGTCTGGCTGATGCTGGCCATATAAAAGCTGTCCCTGCTGCTGATAAAACTGCTTTCGGCAGCAGTAAACCCTGTTTCATGATCACCTTCTTCCATCCTTTCATAGGCCATACGGCTCCCATGTAATTCCTGTAGTTTTTTTACCGCATCGGTAAACGCTATTTGTTCATAATTCATACTGCCGGCCATTTTAGGAGCTTATAGAGTTCTTTCATTCTCCTGGATCGCCAGGTCGTTGATGCTCGCATAGCGTTTCCGCATCAGACCATTTTCATCAAATTCCCATAACTCGTTGCCATAACTTCTGTACCATTTCCCGGCCGCATCCTGCCACTCATAATGAAACCGTACTGCTATGCGGTTTTCATTAAAACTCCAGAGTTCTTTTTTTAACTTATAATTGAGCTCCTTTTGCCATTTTTTACTCAGAAAGGCTTTAACTTCGGCCCTGCCATTAACAAATTCATCCCTGTTTCGCCACTCCGTATCAATAGTATAAGCGAGGCAAACGCGCTCAGGGTCGCGGCTGTTCCAGGCATCTTCGGCCAACTGGACCTTTTGTAACGCCGTTTCTAATGTAAATGGCGGTAATGGTGCTTTTTGTTCCATACAACTAGATATTTATATTATTCAATATTAACAAAAATTCAATCAGCTTTCATTCCATACCCGTCGGGAACTGTAAGCCAGGGCTAAAACCAATAGGATCAAAAAAAACGTTGCGGCACCCAAACTAACGCTGAGTAATGCGATCATCATTAATGGCCCGCTGCCATAACCTGCAAAAAGAAGCCCCGAACCTTTTGCGACCGGCCCTATCAGCGATATACCTGCCCGCGGCAGTTTGAGAATGCCTATAAATAAAGGCTGACTGCAACCAAATCCAACGGACATGATGCCCAGTAAACATTCGGCCATCCACAATGGCAAATTGCCCATTAATAGCAGCAGCCCCGCAACCGTGAGCCCCAGTGCGATGTAAAGGATACTCAGCACTTTTTTATCAAGCTGATAATAGTGCATCAGTAGGGTAACCACAAAACCGGGCAGCCCGAAAATAAATAAATCAGTTGCGATATGAAATTCATCCAACCCGTATTGAGTAGAAAAATAATAGCTGATCCACACAAAAACTCCCGAATGAAAAACACCCGTTAAGTATACAAAGCTATAGAGATAGCTGTTTTTCCAATCCAACCCCGGGTTTTTCACTATATCCATTTTGTACTGCACTATCCGCACAGGTTTTTCTTGTTTGTCTTTCAGGCAATACAGCAAAAAAAGTAACGCTGCCAGAATCCCGATCAGCCGGTAAAGGCCCTGCCAGCCAATCAGCCCGTTCAGCCAGCCCCCCAGACTCGGTCCGAAAGTCATGCCGGTTGCCAGTGCAAATATGATCAGCACCATATCGTTAAGTGATCTCTTTTTGTCATGAGGACGTATGGCCAGCAATAATGCCGAAGGTAACATAACCCCCGTACCAAAACCTGTCAGCGCCCTGATCAGCAAAAACGCAGTTGCCGACCAGGCCATGCTGAGCACATAGGTACCCGCAAACAGCGCTGCCAGGGAAACTAAAAAACATTTGCGCAGATCAATCGCAGGTTTTAATACAACCATCCCTCCTGCGGCTATGGCAAAAGGGATCGCAAATGCCGGTACAGCCAGGTTGATCAGCGTAGAACTGAAATCTTTGGCCAGTGTTGGCGATAAGGGAGCGATAAGATAAGCCTGGAACATCAGCAGCATACATGCGATGCCGGGAATGATATCAATGCCTGGAAAAACTTGTTTTATATGTTCACGTTGCATTCAACGAATTTCGGTCAGTGAAGGTTTAGCTGCATATTATATAACTGATATATGCTATTAGCAAATTAATGCAGCGTTAAGCATAAGCTTAACTAATGGGCGTAATTTCTACCCAGCGCAAACCTTAAGTATATACCCCTGCCCGCGCACATTGATTATTTCTACACCGGGTTCGCCTTTAAAATGTTTCCGAAGCCTTGTGATGAAAACATCCATACTGCGGGCGTTAAAACAAGTGTCTTCTCCCCAAAGTTTGATCAGCGCCAAACGCCGTTCCAGCAGTTCGTTCTTCTGCTGTACCAGCAGTAAAAGCAAATCCGCCTCGCGCTGTGAGAGAAAGGTCGCCCTGGAACCAAATAACAGTTCCTGGTACTGGTGTCTGAAACGATAACGGCCTATCAGCATTTCAGGGCTGCCGGCAGCGGCCGGAACCTGTTTTTTTCTCCGAACCAGTGCCTTTACACGCAAAATCAGTTCCTCCATGCTGAAGGGTTTTTTCATATAATCATCTGCGCCAATCTCCAGCCCTTTTAATACATCCTCAGTTTGCGTCCTGGCACTCAGTAAAATAACCGGCACCTGGTCATCAATTACCCTGATTTCTGACAAAAGGGTAAAACCGTCTTTGCGCGGCATCATTACATCAATCACGCAAACATCCGGTTTCACGGTCTTAAACATTGTCCAGCCCTCTACCCCGTTCCTGGCTACATGAATGATAAAACCCCGCTTCTCCAGAGATTCTTTCATGATGCCCGCCAATACCGGCTCGTCTTCTACCAGCAGCACATCTATCGTTTCCATACCTGTTCAAATGTAAGTTTAAATGCTGTTCCCCTCCCCGGTTCACTGTAAGCCTGTACCCTTCCGTTCATAGCGGTAACTAACTGTTTTACATGCGCCAGGCCAATACCATAACCTTTAACATCATGTACATCGCCTGTAGACACACGGTAAAATTTATCAAAGATATAAGGCAGCTCATGTGCAGGAATCCCCTTTCCTTCATCACGTACCACTAATTGCCAGCGTTGCGGCAGCATCTCTGCGGTAATTTCGACCTGGGCACTTCCCGGAGAATATTTGATCGCATTATCAATCAGGTTAACCAGGATAATACCCAGCATATACGGATCGGTCATGATCTCAAAAGAGGCATCAATCCCTATCCGGAAGTTCAAATTTTCGGTCATTTCAAAGCGTTGGGCAACCTGCAGCACTGCCTCAATCAGCAATATCTTTTCATAAACCGGCACCTGTTTACCTTCTTCAGAACGGCTAAATTCCAGCATCCGCTCAATATCGGTATCCAGCGCATCCAGTACAGCGGCATTTATCCTCAGGTATCTTTTCAGCGATTCCGGATCGTCTGCAGCGCCAAAACTGGCCAGTGCTTCATTTGATGATTTTAATATCGTGACCGGTGTCCGTAGTTCATGTGTAATATTGTTTATAAAGTTTGTCTTAACCGTATCCAGCATCATCTGCCGCTTAATGATCCGGCTCATATAATAAAGGCTGCCTGCGGATAACAGGACCAGTAATGAGGACACCAGTGCCGGTAAAAAATTGCTGGTCAGCACATAATGTTGTCCATCTGTCATTTCGGCCCTGATCAAAACCGGGTCTTTGTAGAAATTTACGGTAGCGGCAACCTGTCCGGGTAATACCGCTTTTTGATTTCTGTCTGCATAAAGCCGGAAATATGCTGAAACATGCTGCCGACGTAACTGCTGATTAAAGATCTTTGTCAACTCATCCAGGTTAAGCGACAAATGTTTTTGCTGGGATAACAGCCTGCCCACCAAGGCCATCACTTCCGGAAGATGCTGCCGGTCTACAGCCACTGTGGCAAACTCTGCGCTAAAGCGCCTTTTCGAATCCGGTGTATCCAAAGCCAGGGGGTCATTGTCCGGTATGGTCCGCATAAAAAAGGTAAGTGTTGGGTTTTTATATTTTAGCGAGGTAGGCAGTTTATTCTGGGCGAGCTGATATTGGTCGATGCTTTGCCTCAGCGCATAGTTGGCCGTCTGGATAAAATTTACCTTCCTGGTTTTATAATTGAAATAAACCCAATACAGCTGGCACAATATAATCCCGCAGGCCGTAGCCGTAGCAATCAAAAAAATAAACTGCAATCTCTTTTTCACCGGCAATAACCTTAATATCATTTTTTCAGGCCTGTTAACACTGCGCACCTGACCATCTTTTTATTTATTCATTGCTATGGTACGTTCTACAACATTGATCAGCTCTGCTGCATTTTCCTCATGCGACTGTCTGGGATCAAAACCAATCAGCTCATAGCGGATAATGCCTTTGGCATCGATAATGTATTTCGTGGGTATGCCCGGCATACCGTAGTTCAGGTATTGTTTATTGTGCTGACCAGCGGGACCTGTCTCATCAAAAACGACGTGGAACGGATACCGGTTTTTTTTCATTTGCGCGGCTGCCAGTTTCGGGAAATCAGGCGATTTTTCTCGCGTATCAATAAAGAGGAAAACAACATCTTTATTGTCCGCAAAGTGGTTTATGGCCTTCACCATACCCGGAAAGCTCTGCTGGCAAGGCACACACCAGGTGGCCCAAAAGTCGAGCACAACAACTTTCCCTGTAAAATCCGATAAGGAAACGACTTTTCCTTCCAGATCTTTTAAATGAAACTTAGGTGCGGGCCGGTTTAATACCGGCAAGCTGTCTGCGGCTGTCAAAAGCTGACCAGCTTGTGTAATCGAAGTACACCAAAACAATACAACGCTTATGATCAGAATAATTTTTTGTGGCATAGGGGTAATAATTAAATGGGTAAAATGATATCGCGAAGGAGTTAAGCTGGCAGTTTTATTTAGGGTCGGCCTTAAACGTACCCTGCTCCACCTCTGTTAAAAAGGTTGTCAGGCTGCCGAAATACCGCTGCTGGTCGTCATACATCGCCATGTGGCTACCATTCGGGCAAAGGTAGGTACGGCTATTCGGCAACAGCTGTCCCTCTTTCCTCATACTCTCCGGGTTCATGGCATCGTAAACACCGCCCAGTACCAGTGCGGGCACTTTGATGGCAGGTAACCTTGACCAAAAATCCCAGTTCTTAAAGTTTCCAGTTACGTGGAATTCGTCTACACCCTGCATTTGCACATAAATTGTTTGATTGGCTTTTTTAAATGCCCTTGTCAAGGGCTCGGGCCATTGATCAAGAGGCAGGCGGCAAACTACCTGGGTATAAAGTTTATCCATCAAAAGTTCAGTATATTCTGGTGTTGCATACGCTTTACGCCGGTCCAGGGAATCATAAAGGGCCAAGTCGCGCGTGGTAAACAATTTGGTTTTAAGCGCCGCCGTGTAGGCAACATAGTCCTTAAGACTGGCTGTCATATTTGAAAACACAACACCTTTTACATGCGACTGGTATTTATCGAGGTATTCCATAGCCAGCATACTGCCCCAGGAGTGCCCTACGATATAAAAATTATCCAGGCCCAAACCTTTACGTACCTGCTCTACCTCTTCCACATAACGACGGGTATTCCACAAAGATGTGTCGGCGGGCACATCAGAATTACCGCAACCCAACTGGTCGTAGTAATAAATTTCCATGCCCTCCTTCGGTAAAAAATCATCAAAGCACTCCATATAGTCGTGCGAAAAACCCGGCCCTCCATGTAAGAGCAGCACTTTGATTTTTCCGCTTCCTACCTTTTTGGTCCATACCTTGTATTTGCCATCAATGCTGATGAGCCGGTTTCCGCCTGTTCTGATACTGTCAGTTGCTGTATTGCCCTCTACCGCAGCAGCCGGCTGAGCTTGCCTGCACGCAAGCAGGGCGGTCATAGCCACCAGTAAAAAATATCTTTTCATAAATTAAATCTTAAAAACCAAAAGTAGGCAACGCCCTGTTTCCCTATGTTAAACGCGTTAACGGAAACGTTAACAGTCGTTAACAATAGCTGTAAGGCTATGCCGCAAGCCTGTGCAGACAGGCTCCCGGTTTACCTGCTAAATAAATGAAAAGCAACATTTTATTGGGCTTATTTTTATAATGACAGTTATTATCAGGATGATGGCAAATTGGAGTTTAAGGTTATAAAACCGGATAATTTCGCAAATGCATTGTGAGCAGATGTAAGTACTTAAGTAGTTAAAGAAGAGAACATTAGACGGAGGGGTTAAACGGCTGAACGCTTTTGCGCATGATTAATTAAAACCGCGAATACACCTATCTTTTATCGGCAATCTCATACGAGTTGGTAATCAGTATCGACAAAAGTATATTAAATAATACGATCTTTACTAAGTCAGGGCGCCTCTTCGCCGACTTTAAGAGCAGCGTGATCAATCTCTTTTATGTTCAAATTCAATCAAATCCATTTGCCGTTCCGGAATCCGGAAATCACCTATTTAATTTCACCTTCAGCATGTTTTAACTTCCAATCCAGGTATCTCTTTTCCAAAAACCCGTTACCATCTTTAAAAAATTCGGGGGTAGCTACCGTGAAATGGTCGCCAGGATAGTAAGAAAAAACGAAGGCCGAATTCAGTTTCTTCATTTCTCCATCCAGTAATTTGACGGAGTAATTCAACAAAAAGTTATCTTGATTGCCTACACTAATCATGACCTTACCATCAAGCTCTGTTTTTACCTTATCCCAATTGTTGCGCAGGTATAAAGAAATATCGTAGTTTTTCCAATGTTCAAATACAGCTGTATCAATTTGGCCGGTGCGATAATCCAGAATCCGCAGGGGTTCACCATTACTGCCCCTTTCGCTGAATACGGCATCGAAAGAATGCATCTGTTCTCCGCGGTAGATCACATGCTCCATCTGATAAATGTTACGCATATTAAACCAGGGAAAGAATCCTGCTATAGTGCCAGTCTGGTTTAGTACACTGTCCTTGCCGTAAAACATATTCTGGTGCTCATACAAATTGATTTTTTGAAAACTGCGGTAATCTACCGGATCCGGAGAACTTGCCTAGCATCCGGCAAAAACTTTAGGATAACGGGTTTGTAGCGATAAAACAGTCCAGCCGCCGCTGCTATGGCCGTTTAGGAAGCGGGCACCGTTGCAACGGTAAGTTTTCTCTAATTGCGGTATAAATTCTTGCGTCAGCGCATCGCCCCAGGGACCATTGTTTTGACTGTTTGTATACGCGCTGTGACCCAACGGACAATTCCCATCAAGATAAACGGTGATACAAGCTGTAGTATCGATTGGTGCTGAAGGAGTTTTTGATCCGGAATAGCGATGATAATCGCCGCCGTAACCGGAAACCAGGAACTTCACAGGGAATTTTCTTTTGGTTTCAGTAAAATATTCCTTAGGAAGGATTACCGCTGCGTCTATTGCCACACCCTTATGATGAAAAGCGCTTAATAAAACGGAGGATACTTTTAGTTCTTTTACAAACTGGGTATTAGTAAACACAGGATCAGGATTCTTTTTGTTAACCTTCAGCTCATAAACCTAGTTAACATTTTTCGTAAGCGTAATTTTTTTTGAAGCGCTGTACAGATTTCCGCTGCTCTGGCCGATGCTGCGACCGCCCAAATTACGGTCAAATACTGCCTGCACATAGTAACTGTTCCGTTCCATATCGGATAACGTTACGGGGTATGAGATAGCCTTGTCATCAAAAACAACTGCCTTTCCAGCCTTTAAATTTTTTACGTAAAGCCGAAAACAGGGAAAAATATCCAGACCAGCTGTGCCCTCTTTCGGTGTCTTGGAATCTTTCGAAAAATACAATAAAATATTACCAGTAAACGGCTCTTTTAGTAAACTGTCAGGAAAACTGACACTAAACTTTTGGGCCGACGCATCGGATATTGAAAGGATTAAAACAAAAACGAAAAAGAAGAATGTTTTCATAGGATATATTTCATTATATGATAAGCAAAGATAATATTTATAATTCAAGAACATGGACACTGTCAACGATCTGAAATTTGTCAGCAGTAGTCACATCACAGAGATAAATATTTCTTTACCCGGCCCAGATTGCACTTTTTAAACCTGCGGCAATTCAGGTTCATTCCAATAGCAAGTATATCCCCTGATAGTCAAACGGTATAACTTCATCATTTGCATACTGTAGTTATACCGGTTTGATTCCAGCCTTATTTTAATTCCAAACTGATGTAAAAAATCTAAGAAGGAAAATCAGTGGAGAAAGACACATCTTTCCATAAATCCATTTCAACTGTTAATTGTTCCATTTTAGCTTTTGCACGGTTAAATGCATCACTGCCAAGAAACAGGTCAACAGCAGGATTCGGGTGATCAACTAATGTCAATAACGCATCTGCAATTTTATCCGGATCTCCCAGCTGTGCCCCATCCATACTGTTCATCTTGCTGTGAGATTCTCGCAGATAAGCATAATCCTCAATCTGGTTTTTGTTATATGCAATTGAATCTGCTTTGGCAAAACTGGTTCTGAACCAGCCAGGCATAACATTTGTGACATGTATACCCAATGGTTTCAAATCATTTGCCAACGCTTCGCTGAGACCGCTAACCGCAAATTTAGCGGCACAGTACATCGACCAGCCCATGCCCGGCGCAAACCCCGCGATTGAAGAAATATTGATGATATGGCCTGAACCTTGTCTTCTCATAAACGGCAGTACCTGCTGCACAACACGTACAACAGCGAAAAAATTAACCTGGAAGTTTTCATCAATTTCGGCTGAGCTGAGCTCCTCTAAAGCACCGCCCAATCCATAACCGGCATTATTTATAACTACGTCTATGCGACCGAATTTTTCTACTGCTTTTTGAATTGATGCCGAGACAGACTCTTCACTTTTCAGATCCACTTCCAGCGGTAAAAAATTGTTACTGTTATCTTTTAATCCTTCAAATGCTGTGATTGATCTTGAAGTTGCCACAACACTGTGGCCTTTTGCTAATAATTGTTTTGTTAGTGATAAACCCATTCCTTTGGATGCACCAGTGATATACCAAACTTTTGTATTGCTCATAATCATTTATTTGAAGCAAAGCTACCCTGCAGGCAGACCCCTTTTTTGCTAAATCCAAACCATTATTTGTCAAATTCAAACTTGTCTGAAACCCGAGGGACTCATACCGGTTTGTTTCTTAAAAAAGTTGTTGAATTGTGCCTGGTCTTCAAATCCCAGCACATAGCTGATCTCAGCAATATTCCAATTGGTATGTCTAAGGAGTACTTTGGCCTCTGCGACAAGCCGATCAAAAATCAGATCGGTAGTTGTACGCCCGGTGGTTTTTTTTATTGCGCGATTTAGATAGTTGACATGTATGGAGAGCCTGTCTGCGAAAACTTTTGGAGAACGAAGCTCAAAACGCTGCGAGCCCGATTCAATTGGAAACTGTCTCTCCAGCAATTCTGTGAAAACAGCAGTAATGCGCGAAGCGGCATCCTGGTGCTCAAAAGTGTTGTTTACAGGCTGGAGCTTCATAGCTAAATAAACCAGTTCGCTGACATAGTTTTTAATGAGCTCATATTTATAAATGTAATCAGTATTGAATTCATTGATAATCTTTTCAAAAATCAGTTTCACTTCAAAGGTCTGTTCATTATCCAGACCGAAAACCGGCTGCGAGTCCATAGCATACAAAGGCAGTTCAGCCAGGTTCAGGCGCAGGTTTTCTTTAAAAAACTCATCTTTGAAGACTAAGAAATAACCTTTGGTATCAGGGTCCAGCGGATCATAAGTATAGGGTACCAGCGGATTAAAGAAGAGCAGTGTATTTCCGCTGACAGGGATACTTTCGCTTCCGAAATGAAAAATGTTATCCCCCTGAAAAAGCATGATTTTAAAAAAATCCCTGCGGATAAATGTTGGCGAACTTGTAGCTGTACGAATGCGGTCTTCGATCAGAAAAACATTAAACTGGCCAATATTTTTTTGGAATTCTTCACCTAAGTTACCCACCTTATCCCTATAAAACTGTTCCAGTGACTCTGTTCTTTTTTTCATAAGCTGACGTGATGTGCAAAAATGGAAATTTTTCTGAAGGCAGCCAGGTAAAGCTTTTCTTTTTTAATGCTATATGATAACCTAAAGATCACTAAAGTTAAAACCATACGCAACTTTTAAGCCTGCTATAGGTATCAATCCGTCGCCAAATCCTCTTTCTATTTTAATCAGGTCAGTATTAAATACAAATTCCAGCTTATTGCGTTTGTCCAGCATCAGTTGATAGCCAAACGCAGCGGTGCCCCCTATACCTAAACCTGCGATATCCTCATTCCCGCCAGCAGTATATAGGGTTGGGCCAAGTTTCACGAAAAAGTCGGGGATAATATAATACCTTACGGCAAGGTCTAAATGAATAAGGTCTAATGATTCTGATTCACGGATAAATATCGGACCTTCACTAGTGTTGAAATAAGTGTTCCTGCCATTTACCTTATCATATCCTATCGATGGTTCAAAACCCCATTTACTGTTTATAGCAATATTGCCCTGTAAAGCGATGCTGGGACCAAACTTGTAGACGTCTGCAAATGTCTTATTTATGCCGGCACGTATCCCTACACCACTTATTGATTGGGCCATACTTTGCTGAACATCACCAAAAAATAGTAAAAACGATAATAGCAGACTGGTAAAGAGAATGCGTACTCTCTTATATTTAAAGGCAATAGAATTAGTTATCATACAGGTAAGGTTTCAATTTGATTACTCAAAATTATAAAAATTAGATAATCCAGTAGCTATAGGAAATTTTTTTTCATGTACTATGACACGAATGTGATGTTTTGAATAGCGATCATTTTGATAGGCACATTCGGATTTCTTGTGATCATTTCGTCAGCCACTTCCCACTGTAAGAAAGAATATAATGCTGATATCCCGGATAATCATCAATAAATATATCCAGAGGGAAACAAGCCGGCTGATCGTATATTTTGTGCTGTTATGTTATAAAATGTTAAATTTCTCTTGCTTAGTACAATATGAAGTAATTTCGGGAAACCGTTCAAAAAAACATTCATGAGCAACACTTCCAGATTAATTAATTGCATAGCTATTGATGACGAGCCCCTGGCTGTTACTTTGATCACTTCTTACATCAAACAACTATCTTTTTTAAACTTAAAAGGTTGCTATTCCAGTGCTATTGAAGCACTCAATGTAATCAGGACAGAAGATATCCAGCTCGTATTTCTGGACATTGGCATGCCCGATCTGGATGGGATAGAACTGGCAAGAATAATTGCGGCATCACAAAATAACAATACCCAGATTATTTTCACGACAGGCTTTGCCCGCTACGCTGTAGAAAGTTATACCCTTGGGGTAATGGACTATTTACTGAAGCCATTTGATTTTGCCAGTTTCTTACGGACGGTTTCAAGGGCACAGCAGTATTTTGAGGTTTACGCCAATCGTATACCTGCAGAAACTCATATTGCTGCTCCTAAAACAAACGACCCGGAATATATATTTTTGAAAGTAGAGTACCAGCTGGTTAAAGTAAAGTTAGCAGACATCCTGTATATTGAAGCGTTTAAAGATTATGTTAAAGTACAACTTAAGGATAAGGTGAAGCCAATCATTACCCTGACCAGTTTAAAAAAGCTGCAAGAAAAACTGCCTTCGCAATGTTTTTTGCGGGTACACCGTTCTTATATCGTATCTCTGGATAAAATTGATGCGATATCAAGAAACTCTGTTACTATAGATAATTGTACCATTCAGGTTACCAAACAATATCACGATGATTTCCAATCTTATCTGACCACCTGGAAATACTAAAAGCCAGATGTCACACAGGCTTCCAGTATTTCTTTTTCCGGCGATCAATTGTGATAATCTTTAAAGACTAATCTTCATCGTCATTAACGGTCGGATCAAATGACCAGTTATCGTCATATCGCGTAGAACCGTAACTGCCTGTGGTCACATATCCTTTAGACCCCAGCGCAAATGCGACAGCATATTGGCGTGCCGACCCTTCAAAATCATCAACCTGTACCCAGTTATCGTCGCCCACATCATATCTCCAGGAATCTAATAACGCGCCGCCATTGGTACCGCCGGTCAGGTATCCGCTGCTACCGATCACAAAACTGGCAGCATAGGCGCGCGACAGGTTATAGTCATCGTCGTCATTATCATCATCGTTATCGTCATCATCAGAGCGGTTAAGGTCACGTTTTTCTACCCAGGTAGCCCTTGATGGTTCATATTCGTAAAACTGCACTTCATAGGAACCGTTGTTTACTCCACCGCCCACATAGGCTTTACCAGCAATCACAAAAGCAAAAGCACCGGATCTTTTAACCCCGAGGCTCACAATTTTAGTCCAGCTGTTCAGCGACGGATCGTATGAATAGAAGTCGGCCTGATCTTTCTCGTCACTATCCCTCCCTGTACCTACATATCCTACATTACCAATTGCAAATCCTACAGCATTATACCTGACCACCGGGATATCCGCTACCTGCTTCCAGGTATTGGCCGATGGGTCATATTCGTAAAAATCACTCAGCGCTACATTCCCGTCATAACCGCTTCCGGCATATCCTTTACCGTTAATAGTGAAGGCAACAGCATTGCTCCTTGCCTTCCCTGGAAAGTCGGCCATTTTGTACCAGGTATTTTTACTGCTGTCAAACATCCACATATCCGACAAACGGTTTGTACCGTCATAACCTGTACCTACATAAGCGTAATCCCCTACATTAAAAGTAAATGCCCCGTTTCTCGGCGTGCCTTCAAAATCAGCCTTCCTGGTCCAGTCGCCCGTTTTATCATCATCGTCATCACTTTTTGAGCATCCCGCAAAAAGCGCCAGTAGTACAAGTAAAAAATAAAAATTGATTTTTTTCATAATTAATAATCGTATTTAGTATATAAAATTTGCAGACTAATCTCTTGTTCCGCAGTACCGGTACCGCTAATGACCAGCCTGTCTGCAGTGTTTAATAATTTTGTTGTGGGTAAACTAAGCAGCAATGATTCTTTAGAAAGATCAGTGCTCGTCTTTAAACCGTTCAGGTAATTAGTGAGGTTAAACACATATACCGAACTGCCGATATTATCATAGTTGGTTTGCAGAGAAATTGTCTGATCAGTCTCTGCATCATCAAATGAAGCGACGACCGACTGTGGCTTATTTTTTTCGTTTCCTACATACATAATCAGCTGTTCCGGGAAAGCAAATGCCGAATTACTGTTTTTAATAGGTCTGATCACCAATGAAGCTTTGTTGATGATATATTTTTTATCCTGCAAAAAAGTCAGTATTCCAGGAAACTGGATCTTGGTCAGCACCCCTATGCCCCCTTCTACAAAACAATGGGTAGCGGTTTCTGCCGACGTAAGGACGGTTTTGGTGGCAGTAAGGTTAGCCAGGGAACTGCCCGACCGATCTGACGTGATGCGGTTAAACTGCAGCGTTGAATCTGCAAGCGAAAACTTTACCTGACTGGATGTTTTTATCCCTTCTGTTGTATAGCTAGAATAATATAACCGCATACTGGCATCGCTCGTGTTAAACCCTACAATAGCATTGCCCCCGGTGCCGGGGATGATGGCCAGACCTTTAACATAATTGGTAAACTTCGTCTGATCGGTAACCCGCTGATCCGAATTCTTCAGCAGTGTAAAGAGATCTGATCCGAAGCTGTTATCGAGCTTTATGCGGACTGAATCCTTAGAATTTGGCCTTGGTTTAAAAGACCGGCTGCCTAATACCGTACTGTTATATGCTGCATTGCTTTTATTGTATAGTGCCGCCGAACGAATTAATAATGATTGCTGGTCGGCATCACTGTATTTCGCATTTTCCTGTAATGCAAGCACCTCAGTTAACTGATGTATTGTGATTGTACTGCTCTGCGTGGTATCCCCGTTGTGGTAACCGGAATAATGAAGGTCTACAACTACAGAATCGAACACTGCGTTTTTATCCAGTGTTGTGCTCTCCGGAATGCTGAGATGAAAAAAAGAGGAAGCCTGCAACTGTCCAAATTCGGTATCACTATTGTTGCCTGCGAGGATTACACCCGTGCCGGACGTAGGCAAAGAATCCAGTAATACAGTTGAGGAGCTGACTGTAAATGTATCCAGTAACGCTACATCAACAGCATTGGAATCCGCGAAACCCACGGTTGATGATTTCTCACAACTACTGATCAGCACAGCACATACTGCGATCAGAATTAATCTTTTGATGTAACGGGCTGATGACTGTTTATTTTCTTGTAAAAAAGACTGGCTGAATAACATGTATTTTACGCTTGGTTGAATAAGGCGCAAATAAAGAACTAAGAAAAAAAACCGGCAAGGATGTTAGGCACATACCCGCAGAACATAGACAGTAACAGTAATCTGATCTATGGAAAAGGAATCACACCCCGAAAAGTGCAATCAGGCAAACTCATCTGTTATTAAACGAATTCCATCGATCAGAACCCATCAACCAGCTTTACATCTGGTTTACACGTCTTAGCACCACCAGGGCCATGTTAAATTATTATCCAAAATCATTAAAAGTTTAATATAATCATAATATTGGCTTTAAAGCAAATCAACCTGGAAGATGTTTCTTCGCATAAAAATTTTATCAGTTTCTCACCTATAAAATTAACCTCCATGAAGAAAAAGTAAAACGTCCTGTCTCTTTTAGTTAAACTCTCAGCTGTTAAAATACAGCGCTCCGTAAAATCATTTATTTAACATAAAATATGTATCATAAATTTACTTATAATACGCTAAAAAGTAGCTGTGTACTGGCTATATTATTCCTGGCGGTGCAAACCGGACAGGCTAAAACTATTCTTCCAAAAGGCAATCTGAAGCTCGGCAACAGTTATTATTCTTCTTCGGCCATGCAGCAAGTGATAAGAGGTAAGGTGCTTGACGAAGCAGGGCTCCCTTTACCCGGCGCATCAGTTAAGGAATCCGGAACTTCTAATGTGGCTATGACCGATAATAAAGGGGAATTTAAAATCACTGTGGCTAGAGGCAGCAAACTGGATATCTCTTTTATCGGATATAAAAACAAAACCGTTATAGCAGATAACAATGTGCTGACCATCACGATGGAAGCCGAGGCAAACAGCCTGGGTGAGGTTATGGTTGTAGGTTACGGAAAACAAGCTAAAAAAGATATCACTGGTGCAGTTACCCAGCTTGATTCTGGAAATTTCAGAGAAGGTGTAGTGGTATCTGCAGATAATTTATTACAGGGTAAAGTTGCCGGGGTAAGAGTTGTTGGTGCCAGCGGTGAGCCCGGTGGTGGTGTTGATGTAACAATCAGGGGTGTAGGCTCGATCAGGAGCGGAAGCACGCCACTTTTTGTGGTAGACGGTGTACCGTTAACAAATGATGATGTAAGCCCGACCGGACAAAATGTAGGCTTTGGGGCTTCAAGAGCTAAAAACCCGTTAAATTTTCTGAACACCAACGACATAGAATCTATGACGGTGTTAAAGGATGCTTCTGCTGCTGCAATTTACGGGGCACGCGGATCCAACGGTGTAGTAATTGTAACTACTAAAAAAGGAAAAAAAGGAGAAGGCGCCTTTACTGCTGATTCTTATATCGGACTTTCTACTGTAGCACATAAACTGGATGTACTTTCTGCAGAAGACTACAGAAAGGCAATAACAGATCCTGCGTTTGACCATGGAGGTAATACCGACTGGCAGGATGTGATCTACAGAAGGGCAATGACCAGGAACAATTCGTTCTCTTTCTCTAAACAAACCAATTCTGGTAATTACTATGCTTCTGCATCGCAGATGGACCAGGAGGGGATTGTGAAAAACAGCAATTTCAGAAGAACTTCTGCAAGGCTGAATGCTTCAGAATCATTTCTGGACGATCAGCGCCTGAAGATTGGTATCAACCTGACAGCCAGTGAAACAAAAGATGATGGTGTACCTACCAGTGATGATGGCGGTTCTAACGGACAGCTGATTATCCATACACTGATGGCCAACCCAACAAGAAATGTTTTTGATGCCAATGGCAATTATACCAACTTCAATATGAACGCGCATTACAACCCGGCATATTTGCTGAGCATATATGAGGACAAAACGCGTACAACAAGGATATTGGCCAATACGGATGTATCTTTTAGAATAGTAAAAGGTCTGGAGTATAAACTAAACCTGGGTATAGACCGCTCAGTGGGAGAGAGAAACACAACGATTTATAAAAACCTGACGGATCTTAATCCGAATGGTAAATACGTACAGTATAATCTGGATTCTAAAAGTACCCTGCTGGAACATTACCTGACTTATAACCTGCTTGCAGATAAACATAAGATAGAGGTACTGGGTGGATTCTCCTATCAAAAATTTGAAAGAGGCGGCAATAGCTTTAGCATCGATGGGATAGACAGGGCAAATGGTATAGCACCGGAAAACAACCCTGCTATTTCAGGTACGCAAAGTGGCGTAACGGGTTTTGCACAGATCAATGAACTGCAATCGTACTTTTCGAGGGTAAACTATTCCTTCGATAACAAATACCTTTTAACCGCATCCCTGCGTGCAGATGGTTCTACAAGGTTCGGTTCGAACAATAAATATGGTTATTTCCCATCATTCGCTTTAGGCTGGAACATAGCACAGGAAGACTTTTTAAAGAAAATCCCTGCAATCAGCGAGTTAAAACTGAGAGCCAGCTGGGGTGAGACTGGTAACCAGGAAGTTCAGAATAAAATCACCAAAGCAAGTTATGCGCTTTCGGGAGCAGATGGTTATTATCTGTATGATAACTTAACCCTGGTTAACGGAATTTCTGTAACAAGAACACCAAATCCTGATTTGAAATGGGAAGTAGTTACCCAGTACAATGTGGGTCTGGATTTTGAATTGATGAAAGGAAAAGTATATGGAACATTGGATTACTTTAATAAAACCACTACAGATGCTATCCTGAATATCCCTTCGCAGGTACTAAGCCCTACAAATACGGTATGGGTAAATGTTGACGGAAAGATCGTGAATAAAGGACTGGAGTTTATGCTGGGAACACGGATAATGGACAAAGGCGACTTCAAATGGTCGGCCGACGTGAATGGGGCAACACTTAAAAACGTGATCAAAGGCCTGCCTGTTTCAGAAATCTTATCAGGTACCATTTCTGGTCCGGGTCAATCTGGCGTATATGCAAACATCTATAAAAACGGATATGCGGCAGGTTCATTTTATCTATTGGAACATATAGGTTTTGATGAAAAGGGTGCCAATATTTTCAAAGACCTGAATAATGACGGTGTGATCAACAGTAATGACCGCCAGATTTATCAGGGCGCAATACCGAAGTTCACTTTTGGATTAAACAACCAGATGAGTTATAAAGCATTCGACTTCTCCTTCTCTATTATCGGGCAGACAGGCGGATATTTACTGAACAACACTGGCCTTAATGCTTTAAATATTAACAACCTTGCATCAGACAGGAACGTTGCCACAGGTTATTTCGAATCAGGAGCAAATGCAGCGAATTCGCCGCAGCTGTCTACGCTGTTTTTAGAAAAATCTGACTTTATCAGGCTTAACTCTGCCCGTTTGGGATACAACTTTAAGCTGACCAGCTTGAAATGGCTTCAAAACCTCAACCTTTATATTTCTGGTCAGAATTTAGTGACCATCACAAATTATACAGGTTATGATCCATTGATCAACAGTCCGAAATCAAGCGGCGGTAACCAGTCGCTGGGTATCGACTATTCAAGCTACCCTTCTGCTAAGACATTCATTTTTGGTGCAATTTTAAAATTATAATGATGAGAACGAACAACATATTTAACATAAAAACCTTACTGTTTTTACTTACTTTATTCTGCTTCACTACAAGCTGTACAAAATTAGATGAAGTACCTTTAGACGAAGTTGTAGGTGAAAACGCTTCCAGTCCGGAAGGTGCCCTGGCAGCAGCATACGACCGTTTGGGTGATGGTACTTTTGTAGATAATGGCGGTATGCTGGCCATGCAGGAATATACCAGTGATGTAGCATTGCTGGCTACAAGAGGCAGTGACTGGGGTGATGGTGGAAAATGGCGTGCAATGCACGAATTTACCTGGGCTCCTGATAATGCAGTTGTTGTGAGCAACTGGGATATGCTTACCAACGGGATAACAAGATCGCTTACTGCAATCAAATCGATCAGCGCAAGTAATATCGCACAGAAAAACCTGCTTCTTGCAGAAGCAAAAGGGCTGCTGGCATTTTATACCTATACTACATTCGATTTATACGGTCAGGCCCCCTACCGTAACCCCGATCAAACAAATGCGGAATTGCAGATCTTACAAGCAGGCCCTGCTATTGACGATTTGATTAAACAAGTGGAAGGAATACTTCCGGACCTTGCCGAACTGGGTCAGCAATCTACCCACAATGGCAGATTTACCAAACAGGCTGCTTATGCACTGCTGGCACAGATGTACTTAAACCGTTCAGTTTATAAAGACCGCTACAATGCAGGCTCAAACTTTAATTTTAATGAACCTGCAGTAGATGGAAACGGAACTGATATGGATAAAGTAATTTCTTATTCTACCTTATTGATCAACTCCAGCAAGTTTAAACTGGAAAGCAATTACTTCCATAACTTCGCTATCAGTAATTCTGGCGCTCCTGAGCTGATTTTTGTGATCGTACAAAAAATAGATTATATCCGTAACGGCGATAATGACCTGGCTTACGTATCTATGGAGCGTAACCAGAGAGCATCGCAAGCCAACAGGGGTACAAATGCAGCTTGTATTACACCAGAATTTTATGCGAGCTGGGATGGAAACCACGACGACCCAAGGTTCCAGAGACATTACCAATATGCCGATGGCACCTGGTTTATGAATGATGGATCTGATGTAAGTGTTCCGGCCAGCAGTCTGGTTGTTGGTACCGGCTTCCCCTGGTTCCATTTTAACAGCGGCATACAGGTTGGGCAACAATATGGTCCAAAGCTAACTACAGCAGGTCCGTTCGAAATGACAGCTGACGGCAGGATCAAAGTGTCTAAGTTATTTATGGAGAAAAGTACAGCAACGCCAATGGACTTTACACCAGCACTTAATTTTGATAACCCTGCACAATCAGTATTGGCTCAAAATCAAATTAACCGTGGCGCACGTTGTTTTAAATTTGAATTTGACCCTGAAGAAGGCAATGGATCAAGTGGTGTAGATATTCCTTTGTTCCGTTTAGGTGGTATCTATACCATGAGAGCAGAAGCGTACTTACGCAAAGGTAATAATGCAGCAGCACTGGCCGATATCAACAAATTGCGTACAAGCAGAACCCGCGAATCACTTTATGGCAATGCACCAGGTGTAGCACTTACATCAATTGATGCGGCAACTTTATATAAAGAGATAGGGTTTGAAATGTACTGGGAAATGTGGAGAAGGCCACAGATGATACGCTTTGGTAAATTTGACCTGGCCTCGCCTGCATCAGCTAAGCCGGCTTCACAACCATTCAGAAGGGTTTTCCCTATCCCTCAGTCTACTATTGATGTAACCAAAGCGTTTACCCAAAATACCGGTTATACGAAATAGACAATAAAAGTATTGAATGGCAGCCAATCAATAAGCTGTCCAATTGTATTTCAGCTTTAAGAGCCCGTATCATCATCAGATGATATGGGCTCTTTGTTTATACATAAATTATACATCAGGCATTTCCATTTGCATTTTTGCTTATTTAAGAATTATGCATCAGAAAATAAGCATATCACCTTAATTATTGAAGTAAAATACTGACAAAAGGTAATTATATAATAAATATTTGATCGTTTCCTTCCTTAATTACAGCATCAGCACTCCATAAACCACCATTATACCTATAATTTATTTCTCTATTGGAATTTTTACATAAAAAACTTCAATCTTTCTAATTTTATTAAAAAGTATACATGAATTATTAAAAAAAACTTCTATTTTGTGTTATTGTATTATAAATAATACGCATTGCCACAAAATTTATCTACAACAAATCATATAATTTATTATTACACCAATAAAATCACCACTTAAATAGCAAAAAGCTATAAATGCATACCAAAAAATTTCAATTTGAACATTTAGTAAGATAAAACGATTTAATAATAGCATAAAACAACTATAAATCTAACTGAAAACTTTTAATTTATTAAATATGAGATAAAAAAAAGCCCCGATTATCACTTATCAAAAGAGATTTACATTGACGGATAAATTTTAGCTAGCCGGCATGCAGAACCAGGAATCTCCATTTAACTGCTTTTTTAAGCAATACCATCCTAACAACCAAACTAACTAAAAACCTAAATTCAAGCTTTATGAAAAGATTTTACATGCTTTTTGCATTATTTCAATTCTGCTGGTTTTGTGTAGCTGCACAAAATATCACAGTTACAGGAACCGTACTTGACCAGTCGAAAGTTCCACTTCCTGCCGTAAGTATCAAAGCAAGCGGCTCTGCATCAGGAACCCAGACGAACGCCAGTGGAAAGTTCTCCATCAGTGTCCCTTCCAATGCTTCTTTAACATTTAGCTCTATTGGTTTTGCGAGCCAGACCGTAGCGGTAAACGGACAAACTATTATTACTGTAACACTTCAGGAAGATTCAAAATCATTAGAAGGAGTTGTAGTAACTGCACTTGGTATAAGCCGCGCTAAGAAAAGCCTGACCTACAGTACAACATCAGTATCGGCAGAAGAATTGAACCAGGTAAAAGGCCCTAGTGTGCTGAACTCATTAGCAGGAAAAGCCGCAGGTGTATTTGTTACACAAGGTGGCGGCGGCCCGGGCAGTGCGCCAAGAGTTGTTCTTCGTGGTAACAAATCCATAGGAGGAAATAACCAGCCGCTATATGTTGTGGATGGTATCCCGGTTGGTGGTTTTACTGATTACAACTCAGAGGACATCGAAAACCTGCAGGTACTTCAGGGTGCATCAGCTGCTGCATTATATGGTAGCCAGGCTGCAAACGGAGTAATCTTAATCACTACAAAAAAAGGCAAACTGGGTAAGCCGGTAGTTAATTTCGCTTCAACAGCAACATTCGACACTCCTGTAGGGCTGCCGGAACTTCAAACTTCGTATGGAAATGGTACAAAAGGTGTTGCAGCAACTGCAGCAGATCCTTTGAATGATAGCTGGGGACCAAAAATTACAAACGGAAGCGATAGTTATATTAGAGATTTCTTCAGAACTGGTCAGAATTACCTGAACAGTGTATCTATCAGCAGTGGTACCGAAACATCAAAAATCTATTTCTCTTATGCGAATACTGCTGCTAAAGCAATGCTGCCGGGTTATGATTTCGGCAGAAATAACATGACACTCAGAGGTAGCACCCAGTTATTTGATAATAAAATTGTGATTGAAGGTGGTATCAACTACATCCAGTCTAAAACAACCAACAGGAACGAATCTTCGTGGTACAATAGCCCGATGTTTGGCCTTTACCTGTTCCCGATGGGTGTAGATATTGCACCATACGCAGCAAACGGGGGGACCGTTTACAGCTCTACAAGAGGGTTTGATGTGCAGAACTGGCCTTACATCAAAAATGAGCACAGTTCCAACCAGAATCCTTACTGGATTCTGAACCATATCCAGCGTGATGAATTGGACAGCCGTACAAATGTGAACGGTTCCGTAAGGTACAACATCACCAACTGGTTAAACATCACCGCAAGAACTACAGTGAATAAGTATAGCTATGATAATGATCAGCGATATGGCGCAAGTGGCGACCGTACTTCTATCGGTTTAAACGGATCTTACAGAAAAGATGTAAACATCGGACAGGACTTATACACCGACGTGTTGTTATCAGCCAATAAATCATTATCGAAAGATTTTACTTTAAATGCAACCGGCGGTTTCAGTAATACTATTTTAACTTACCAGGCCATAGGCAACCGTACAAATGGTGCTGATAATACTTTATATTATGCAGATTATTTTGCTTTACAGGGATTAACAGGTAACTATATCTCTGAAACAGAAAAAACAAAAAGGATCAGCAGGGCGGTGCTGGCTACAGCAACGCTTGGTTATAAAGACAAGTTGTTCTTAGATGTAACAGGAAGAAATGAATGGTCTTCTACAACAGACGATCCTTTCTTTTATCCATCTGTAGGTGTGGCTTATCTATTGAAAAGTTCTGCACCAAACGATGCAGTGTCATTCGCTAAAATCAGGGGAACCTATGCAGAGGTAGGTAATGCATTACCTTTCGGAGCAGCAGCGAAAAACTCTAACTACACGGTTAATGCCGATGAAAGTGTGAACGGAAGAGAAACCCTTCCTTTCTTCAGCGGTACGGATACGATTACTCTGAAACCAGAACGTACACGGTCTTATGAGGTGGGTGCTGAATTACGCTTCTTCAAAGATAAGTTGAATGTGAATGTAACTTACTATGATGCAACAACAAGAGACCAGGTGTTCAAAATCACAGCACCAACAGGGGCTGGCGCAACTGAGTTTTATATCAATGGGGGAACTATCCAAAACAGAGGTATCGAAGCATCAGTAAGCTATAATGCGAAACTCGGCAATGTAAGCTGGACTCCGGGAATCAATTTTACAAGAAACAAAAACAGGATTAAGTCACTAAGCAACCTGCTGACATCTGATCGGTTTGTATTGCAGAGCGGTAACAGGCTAACTAATTTATACCTGCTCCGTCCCGGAAGTGAATTACTGAATGGCAGAAAATACGGATCTTATGGAGACCTGTTCGGAAAAACTTACCAATTCAACGAAGATGGATCGCAAAAATTCGATGAAACTACAGGTCTGCCTGTATTATCTGTACAAGCCGACCAGTATATCGGGAACGCCAATCCGGACTTCCTTTTAAATATGAATAACCAGTTTGCTTACAAAAACTTCAGCTTCTCCTTCCTTATCGATGGCAGATTCGGTGGGTTGGTATCATCTTCTACCCAACAGTGGCTGGATTATAAGGGCTTATCACCGAGAACCGGCGAGGCGCGCGATGCTGGCGGTGTAATGGTTAATGGACGACTGATTGATGCACAAACTTATTACAATTTCATTTCAGCAAGTGCTGATGCGGGTGCTGTTGCAACAGAATACACTTATAAGTCGACCAATATCCGTTTAAGAGAACTTGCAATTGGCTATACCTTGCCTAGTTTCAGTAAGACGATTAAGAGTGTGAACATCTCACTGGTTGCACGTAACGTCTTATTTTTCTACAAAAAAGCACCATTTGATCCCGAATTGGCATTAACCACAGACAATAACAGCTTAGGTTTTGAGTCATTCCAATTGCCTTCGGCAAGATCAGTAGGCGCGACACTAAGGGTAAATTTCTAATCCATAAAAACAAAAGAAATGAAAAGACATACATATAAGATGAATTACAAGTTGTTATTTTTCTTCTTGTTAACATTTGCAGCATCATCCTGTACAAAAGATTTTGAAGGGTTAAATGTAGATAAAGGCGACATATCAGATCTGGATCTGCAAAAAGATGGTGCAGAGGCAGCCTTTCTGCTTCCGGTAATGATGAATAATATTATCAGTACCAGTCCCGGAGAACAGACACAGCAAAATTTACAGGCAGAATCTTATGCAGGTTACCTGGAAGCGCCAAGTAACTTCCTGGGAAATGTGAACACTACAACCTATGTAACCAGGGGTATCTGGGAAAGCTCCTACACCATATCTGTGAATGGGGTGATGAACAACTGGCTGACTATGAAGAAAAAGGGATTTGACACGAAATACCCGGATCTGTATGCCATAGCACTAATTATGAAGGTTGCAGCAGGACAAAGACTGGTAGATACTTTCGGCCCGTTCCCATACTCTAAATATGGCGATAGCGCTGAGCCGGCATTCGACTCGCCAGCTGCTGCATATGCTGCTATGTTTTTAGATCTTGACCAGGCTGTAGCCAATTTAGTTGCTGCAGAAGCTGCTGATCCGAAGGCAGATGAGACCCGTTTTGCAAAATGGGACAGGTCAACTTTAAAAGGCGAATACACCAGCTGGATTAAACTGGCAAATACTTTACGCCTGCGTATGGGAATCAGAATCTCTGTTGTAGATGCTACCCAAGGTAGATTACAAGCAGAAAAAGCAGTTCTTGCAGCAAGTGGCGGTGTTTTGGATGCAAGTACAGGTTCCTTTTCGGTATCTTCTCCAAGTGGCACAAATCCTCACTACACCATGACCAATGCATGGTCCGATACAAGGATCTCTGCAGCAATTGTAACTTACCTGCAAGGATATGGCGACCCGCGTTTACCGGCTTACGTTCTTCCGGCAGTAGATCCGGTTCTTGCCGGCTCATACCGCGGAATCAGACCAGGGGTAGAAAGACCGACAAAGTCTGTATATGAAAACTATTCTAAATATAATGTTGCACAAGCCGCTCCGATGAAAGTTGTTGATGTTGCTGAAAGTTACTTTTTGAAAGCCGAAGGTGTGTTGAGGGGATGGAACATGGGTGGCGGTACTCCACAATCACTATATGAGGATGGTGTAAAAGCATCAATTGCGGCAAACGGTGTTGCAGGTGCTGATGCTTACCTGCAAAGCACGACACCACAGCTGGCTTATGTAGATCCGAAACGTCCTGATTACGCCAGCCCGGCGTTAACTACTAATGTGGTTAAATGGGATGAGGCGGCATCTTTTGAGACTAAACTGGAAAAGATCATTACCCAGAAATGGATCGCGGTATTCCCTGAAGGAACAGAAGGATGGTCGGAATTCAGGCGTACAGGATATCCTAAACAATATTTTATTCTATCACCTCAGAATCCAGTGCTTCCATTGGGAACATTTATCAAACGTTTAACCTACCCTACCAGCGTGGTAACGTCCAGTCAAAATGCCTACAATGCTGCAGTTGCCGCCTATTTAGATGGTGTGGAAAATGAAGCTACGAAATTCTACTGGATGAAGTAACAGTTGAAATTAATAGACAGGAAAGCCTGCGATCTGATGATCAGCAGGCTTTCCTGTTTAAAGGGAGGCTCGGGAATAACTGTAAAAATAATCTGAATAGAAACTATTAACTTTAGGAAATCCATTTAAAAAGCTATCCCAATATAAATGTCTGCCACATTTTCTGCTGAAAACTTCTATACAATCTGCGATTTACTGGGATCAGCTGATGAAGACCTGAAATCTATTATACAGACTTACGGATATCCGCCAATGTGGACCAGACCGAATACCTTTGAAACTTTAGTTCACATTATCCTGGAGCAGCAGGTATCACTGGCTTCGGCATTAGCCGCTCTGAATAAGTTAAGAGAGCGGATTATTGAGATTACACCAGAAGGCGTTTTATCATTAAGCGATGAAGAACTGAAATCCTGTTATTTTAGTCGCCAGAAATCTTCTTACGTAAGACATCTTGCCGAAGCACTGATCAATGGAACAGTTGATTTAGCTTTAATCGAACAAGCCGATAATGATGAAATACGAGTGACATTAAATAAATTAAAAGGTATTGGCAACTGGACAACCGACATTTACCTGATGTTCGTATTGCAGCGGATAGATATCTTTCCAATCGGCGACCTCGCAGCTGTCAATGCGTTAAAACAGGTAAAAAACCTGGATAAAACGACTACCCGGGAAGTACTTCTGGACATAACGCTAAATTGGCAGCCTTACCGGACCGTAGCAACAATGTTATTGTGGCATTATTATTTATCTAAACGGACTAAGCTATAATTTATCCGGATTTTGTTACCTTCATTTACCATCAATACCAGCCGCACTGTGAAAAAAGTATGTATTAAATAATGATGCAGTTTTAAATAAAACGAGACCAAATACCGTTAAAAAATTTGTGTCTTTTTATTTAGCATTTGTGTTGACAGATGTCGCAATTCACCCCGCAATATGGCGCGCGCGCACCCGAAAAATAATGGTGAATTAATTTATGTTTGTTTAGAACGGACTAATCATCAAACCAGATAACCATGAACAATTCCATCTACCCATGTCTTACGCTTAAAGGCAAAGTTGCGGAAGCAGCCGATTTTTATATCAACACTTTTGGTGAAGGAAAAATTGCGCAGACCTCCCCTTTCGTTATACTTATAGAACTAAGCGGACAAAGTCTGATGCTGCTGAACGATGGGCCTTCATCGAAACCCAATGCAGCAATCTCGTTTATGGTGACCAGCGAATCTGCTGAAGAAACAGAAAAGTACTGGAACAAACTGATTGATGGCGGCAAGGTGTTTATGCCATTGGACAGTTATCCATGGAGTGTGAAGTATGGATGGGTAGAAGATAAGTATGGCGTATCCTGGCAATTATATACAGGCGTAAAAAATGATATCGCCCAGAAGTTCTCTCCTTCTTTCCTTTTTACCGGGTCTAATACGGGTAAAGCCGCTGGGGCCGTTCATTTTTACACCTCACTCTTTCCAGGCTCCGCGATTGAGGGCATCATGGAATATAACGAGGGAGATGGTGATGTACCGGGATTAGTAAAACATGCCCAGTTTAAGATCAATGGTTTTATCATGACGGCGATGGACAGCTCGGCAGACCACAGGGTGGCTTTCACTGATGCTACTTCTTTAGTGATCAATTGTGACACTCAGGAAGAAATCGACCAGTATTGGAATGCGCTAACAGCTAATGGCGGACAAGAAGTGGCCTGCGGATGGTTAACGGACAAATACGGAGTAAGCTGGCAGATCGTACCAAAAGTATTGGGCCGGTTAATTACAGATCCGGAACGCGGAGACCGCGTAATGAATGCCTTGTTAAAAATGAAGAAACTCATCATTGCAGACCTTGAAAGCGCATAGTAAAAACAATCAGAATTCAACTAAATTAAGGATACACAATTAACACATGGAGACGGCACACAAAAAGAGCATCACAGTAGAAACCACAGTAAAGGCATCTGTAGAAAAAGTATGGGAGGTATGGACCATGCCTGAACATATTGTAAAATGGAACAACGCATCGGCAGACTGGCATACCACCCGGGCACAAAATGATTTACGTGCCGGGGGTAAATTCCTTTCGAGGATGGAAGCTAAGGACGGAAGTTTCGCATTTGACTTTGAAGGCACTTATGATGAAGTAAAAAAAAATGAACTGATCAGTTACTCGATAGGTGATGGCAGAAAAGCAAAAATAATTTTCATAGCTGAAGATAATGAAACAAAAGTGGTAGAAACTTTTGAAGCGGAAAACCAAAATTCAATTGAAATGCAGCGCGGCGGCTGGCAGGCTATTTTAGATAACTTTAAAAAATATACAGAATCGCTATAAGGAAACAAGAATCAAAAACCTGGTGGAAGCGGCCGTATATAATGGGTACTACTATCTATGTAATTCGCATTGCGATCTTTTCCCTGGTCCATCGCTTCTTGTAAATCTTTATCGATATAAAATACCTTTTCAAAATATTGCTTCTTCGACAGTCTTCCTTCGTGATAGGTCTGGTCGCCCACAGGTTCCCTCGCAACGATTCTGTGCTTCATGACGGTTACTTCATAGTTCTTGCCCTGGAGCCAGACAACTACATTTCCCTTGTTTGCTATACCAATTAAGAAATTAAGTCCACCTACATCCCCTCCCGGCCGGTATAAAGTTTGATTTATACCTTTGCTCCTGCTGCTTTTAAAAATTCTACTGATGCTATCACCTGGTAAATCTATGGTATCCCGATAAAATGCCTTTTCCCTGTAAGAAGCATATTCCAATACCAGCTTAACAGGAAGTTGTTGCTTCTCGTAGGTTTCTTCGAATTCACTATTTCCCCAATCCGATCTGTGGTCATTTACATCTCCAGTACCTATATTCCCGATTTGTCCGTCAGATAAGATAAAATAGCAATCGCGCACATACACGGGATATGTTTTTGGTGCACAAACAGAGGCACTAAAATAATATCTAGTCCAGCTTTTGTAGCGGATGATTTTGATAGTTGTAGCAATACATAGAAGAACCAGTACAGTTAGATATATCCTTTTGAGGAGATTAAGTTTCTTCATGTTAATGCACAAAAGCTTTACCCAATTCGATTATATACATATATCCTAAAGTCGAAATCAGACTCAAAACCAGGAATATATAAAATATCATCCGGCTGATTACATACTCTTTTCCTTTATAGGTAAAGGTATATCCGCCTACCAATAGGGTGATGATGGGAAAAGCAATCACAATCTGCAAAATCTGTTCATTTTCGTCTGCAAACGTGCACAGCATATACAGCAGCAATACGATAAGGATTGCCACGATGAAGCCAAAGCTCCAGTTTGCCTGGTAAGTTCTATCGTTAACTTCAGTCATTGTTAGATAATTTCGAGTTCGGTTTTACCTTCGGGAATATAAAATGAGAAGTCGAGCGTCAGTTCTTCATTATTTTTAACATCCTTCAGCATTAGTGCAGATTCCCCGGAAGGCCTCACCAGAGTTGCCATTTTTCCATCTGCAAAGATTTTAACAACTGCATTTGCAGGTATTGGCACTAACTTGAAACCCGATTTCAAATTACTGATCAGCCCGGCCATCCTGTCGTCCGATTCTTCTTTAGTAAGGTACATAGTTGTAGCCGCAACACTTTCACGGTTGGCAATCATCTTTTTTAACTGGGCTGTATTTCCTTTAGCAATTAATCCGGCCAGTTGCTGATAGGCACTGTTCAGCTTATCTTTTAAGCCGGTGACAGATTTAAGGTCTTTACCAGTTTGATGAGCCTTGATAGTATAAGGTACTTGTGCGTTAAAAACTGCAGTCTGCGTTAATACGGTTTGTTTTTTTGCGGGATCTACTTTAGCAACAGCATATTCACCAGGTAGCTGGGATTTAAAATTAAGGTTATTCTTTGCATCAAATTCTTTGATATCATACGTAAAGCCCGCACTGGGATTTAACACTTTCTGACCGGCCAGCGGCAGTAATTTAATGCTGACCTGCTGTTTCCCGCTTTGCAGTATCCCGGCATTAATAGGGATCATCGTAGCAGTTTGCCCTTCTAAATTGAGGGTAAATACCAAAACATCATTTACCCTGATTTCAAACAGGCAGAATGCAGCACTAAAATCAATCATGTAATAAGGCTGCACCTGATCATAACTTGCGTTTTTTACGATACTGATCGGAGCAGGATTTAAGGCGATTTGATTTTGCGAATGCGATGGAGAGCAGGCAAACAGGCTTGCAATGAATAGTAAAGGGATAAATTTCATATAATGGGAGCTAATGGTTTTTTATTATTTAATACATCATTTTTAGTTAAGCATTGGGGCATTAATCCCGTTTTGGTCAGAATAAGAAAAAACAGGAACAGGTTTATCAGCCTATTGCTTATTTACTATTCAATTCAACACCAAAAGTGTAATCAGCTTTGCCAGTATCAACAAGTTCATATCTTTCTATAGTGAATGGGCTGCCGTAATAATATTTAGCGATACTATAACCATCAGCCTGACCCGCCGCACTCTCGTATGACCTGGATGTAATCATTTTCAGATACTTACCGCTTTTATCCTTCACATAGTACTGATTATCGTTTTCCCGTAAAATATTCCCATCGACAATTAACATATTGCCCTTTAATTGCATTCCTGCAGGCAATTGGTTTATGCCATAGATGCTTTTTTTGATGTCTGCCAATTCAACCTGAACGATTCCGGTCACATAATGCGGTTCCTTTGTAAATTTGGTCGGGTTATACTCTATCCGGCTGGATTGAAATTCTACCCATCCATCACTCGAACCGTGATTATCCAGATTCATAGAATCTGCAGGGATATCAATAGCAGTCCCATCTTTCTTGTCATAAAATGTGACCGTTTTAATTGAAGTAAACCTGTTATAATCTTTAATAAACAGCTTGCTTAATACATCAGGATATTGAAAATCTAGTCTGGCTTTTATTGCACTGTTATTCTCTGTTGGCTTTTTGTAGGGTAATTGTTGAATTTTAATAGCGGAATCTAATGCATCAGGATTTACTTCTGCTTTACCTCGTAATAGATTTTCGATCTCATGATCATAAACCCTGGCATCCACCGGAATACCGGCAATAGGCTGCCTATCGAATGAACCTTCAAACTTTTGAACAGGCACATTTAATTCCTTTTTTACGGTGACCACTTTTGAATAGTCAAAAATATATACCGTCACTTCTTTAACCTTACCCTTAAAATAGGTAGTCAGATAATATTTATCCTTATACTCGGATTCGAATTCCTTGTCCTTTTTATCCAGTTCCTTTTTCAGCTCCGTAATATTTTGCGGCTCGTCGATCAGCTTAGTAAGGATTGATTTATAATAATCAATGATTCCCTCAGCACCGCTACTATGTCCGCTGTAATCTAAATACTGCCGGGTATCGTCTTTGGCATGCACTTTTACCCATTCCAGGTCTTGAGTGTTCACTCCCGCCGCAGTTTTTAACGGATTGGTCACTTCAATTTTGACCTGATGGTCCTTAATACTTAGCAACTTGACTTTGATCCCGTTTTTCTCCTGTATCTCACCCTCGTCATCAATGCTGAATTTAAACTGCAGTACATTTTTTGGAGCGGTAGCTTGGATTTTACCCAGTAACCTGTCCGGCTGTAATTTAGGATCGGTAGTTTCTGCTGCATAATAAACATTGATTTCATTAAACGCCAGATCGTGAGATTTGAGTGCGACAATGTTCTCTGCTCCTTCTTGGTAATCCTTATCGCTTTTTAGCGTCAATACGGTATTGTTGGCCAGCTTAACCGAATTCCATTCCGCGATTTGCTGAAAGGGAAATTCAAACGGATAGATAATTTTAAGATCTTTCTGAGATTTGCTGTCTTGCTGCCGGTCAACTAAAATACCATTAGCATAATTATTAACCAAATCGGTAGTAGATGAGTAATCATCTAAAATAATTAGTGGGTTTACTGCATATTCAGTTACTGTTGGAACCCGCTGATTTTCGAGATCCATCTTCTCAAATGCGAACAGCATCGCCCCCATTTCTTCAGCCTGTGTCTTCAAGCTGTCATTCTTCATTGCGGCAACTTTTTTGTCAAAATTTGCTTTGTCTTTTTCTAGTTTTTCAATCTTTTGATCCAGACTTTGGGTACAGGAACATAATGCAGCGAAAAAAACAAGCGTGACAGAGCGAAGTAATTTATTCATACAGTTATTTTAAAACTACTACAATAACAATATCAGATCATTTTTGTTGTGAACTTTTCTGCCTAAAAAGAAAAAACGTCATAATTATCAATCAGAAGCACAAATAATTAACTATATAGCAATCACCATGGACAAAAAAGCTACTGCTGATTATGGCAGATTAAAAAAAAGCAAATGACTCATGATAACCCACTAATAAACAAAGCGGTACACTAATTACACCTGTTTAAAATGAGTTAAATTACTTTCCAGTATACATAACAGCCGAAATTAAGTACTTTCATATCCTAAAATCGTACATTTATTAATTATATTGACAAAGAAATTAATTAAAATACTACTTATGAAAAGGTCACTCATCCTGTTTTTATCAATTTTAACGCTAGCTTCCTGTAGTAAATCTGATCCTTCACCACTCGAAACAAAATCAGGTTTTATAATTAATGTTAAAAAGAATTCAAAATCATCCACCGGAGAGCTGGTGGCCACCAATACGAACGCGGCAGCGATTCATATATGGAAAGCAGATGGTAAAGATTTAACCATTAAAGGCGTAACGGAAGCGGCTAAGGGAAACGCTTACGATAACATCAGCAAAGCTTTTGTTGTGGCCGATTATACTTTTGTGAACACTTCTGCCGAGACCCAGGCTGTAGATGCCGGTACTTATTTTGTTTTTGTAATCCTGGATAATAACCAGGCAGGCGGTGGAAACCTGGCATACAGCTATACCACATTTACAGTTAAAGAAGGGGAATTTGTTACGGCTACTAAAATATTCGCCAGCACAACAACCCCTGCAGCTTATCAACTCTGGACTAAACAGGATTAATTTGCCGCTACATTTATACTTTCCAGCTTACTGTTGCGCTTCAACAGTAAGCTGGTTTAACAATAAGACTACGGCCTATTCATATTTCAAAGCATCGATTGTATTCGCTGTTGCTGTTTTAAAAGAACGGACGCTCACTGTAATCAGCGTGATCAGCATGGATATACACATGGCTAAGATAAATGGCCAGATACTGAGATCCATTCGGTAGGCAAAACCTGACAGCCAATGGGAAACCAACACATATGCCAGCGGCCAGGCTACGATGTTTGCGATGAACACCATTAGCATGAATGATCCGTTTAACATTTTCACCAAATCGAAAGTAGAGGCCCCCAGTACTTTCCTGATCGCAACTTCTTTCGTACGCTGCGTGGCAACAAAAGAAATCAGGCCAAATAAGCCTATAAAGGAAATAAAAATGATTACCCCAGCAAATACTTTGAACAGAAAGCCCATTACACGCTCGGTTTCATAATAAGTAGTAATGTCCTGATCTAAAAATTTAACATCGTAAACTTCATTAGGAAAATAGCTGTTCCATAAAGCCTCTACCTGTTTCATGGCAGGCAGGATATGCTGTTTATCGAGCTTTACTGCTAGATTGTAATATTGTCTCCGCTCCTGATAAAAAACCATTGGAGATATGCTTTCTTTGAGCGACTGATCATTAAAGTCTTTCACTACACCTACAATCGGCGCAACTCTGCCGTTCTGATCAATAATTTTTCCCAATGCAGCCTGCGGGTCGGTGATACCAACCTTTCTGATAAAAGTTTCATTAGCAACATAACCTGTTGCCGTATCACTTTTCAGGAATTCTTTCCCGGCAACAAATTTAAGATCAAATAATTTAAAGTAGTATTCGTCAGCCGGGGTCAGCCTTACTTCAAAATCAGTATTCTCCCGACCATTAAAGCTAAAACTCGTCGTGTTCATACTGCCAGAAAATGGGGGCCTGACACAAAAGCTGGCCATTTCTACACCGGGAATCTGCAGTACCCTCTCCCTGAAATTCTTCATTCCTGTCCTTGCGGCGCTGTCGCCGGGTATATCTACCATTGCTATCGCTTCAGAGTTAAATCCTAAAGGCTTTTCCCTGATATATTGCATTTGCTTCATGATCACTATGGTACTGATAATCAAAATAATCGTAATTGCAAACTGAACCACAACAAGCACTTTTCGTAAACTCAAACTGCCGGCATTCACGGTGACTTTGTTTTTTATAGCTAAGGCCGGACTAAATCCAGACATCACCATAGCAGGATAGAAACCAGCAAGAAAACTTACAAAAACAACAAGAATGAGCATAAATACAACAATCGCAGGATGACCGAATAAGCTAAAAATTACGCCCCCTTTAAATAGGTTCTGCATCGCCGGCAAAGCCAATTCTGATAAAATGCAGGCAAGTAACAATGATATAAAGGTAACAGCTACCGTTTCTGTGAGAAATTGAACCACGAGCTGATTTCTTTTAGAGCCCATTACTTTACGTACGCCAACTTCTTTAGACCGGTTAACGGATTGCGCCGTGGCAAGATTAATAAAGTTGATACAAGCCGTAACTATCAAAAACAGGCCGATAGTAGCCAAACCATATATCTCCTTTTTTGTAACGGTAGTATCCGCAAAGTTTCCATATTTTTCGCTAAAATGGATTTCTGCAAGAGGCTGCAAAACACTGATTTGGTTGCCCGCAATTTTTTTGTCTGTAAAATGAATCTTGTTAAAGCGGTCGAGCGATGATTGCAGAGCACCCACGGAAGAGCCGTCTTTAATTACCGCAAAACACTGGCTCTGAGAACTTACAGAGTCCCAGCTTTTATCTCTCCGCTGCCATGAACTCGCAAAACTAATCACAATATTTAACGGGACACTGGTGCTTACAGGGAGATCTTTGAATACACCGACCACTTTAAGGTTCATATCGTTCCAAAATGTAAAGCTTTTTCCGAGGGCATTTTCGGCACTGCCAAAGAATTTCCTGGCATTTGTTTCTGATAGGATCACCGTATTTGGCGCAGCAAACTCTTTACCGGGCTTTCCTGCAATCCAACTCAATTCAAAAATATCAGTTATCTCCGGCTCGGCAAAATAAACGGTTACAGCAGTTTTTATTTTTTCTTTACCAAGGTTATCTTTCACAATAGCAACCCCTCCGTTTTTGGAAACGATAGCCATTTTTTCCACTTCCGGTAACTCCAGCCTTGCAGCCGCAGCAAAAGGTATCGGCGAGCCCGCAGAGTAATCAACAAAACTATTGTATTTCCAATAGGTACCAAATCTTACGATACGATCGCCATTTTTATAACCTTTATCGTAGCTTAACTGAAACTGGATAAATATAAAAATAAGTATACAGCTCGCCATCCCAATAGAAAGCCCTAAAATATTGATCAGGGTGTAAACTTTGTGTTTTAACAAATTTCGCAGCGCTATTTTCAGGTTCAGCCTAAACATAATTATCCATTTTCTTCTTTGGTATCCAACAGTGTGCCATTGATAAAATGCGCATTCTGCTTATAAATACCCCTGTTTTGAATAATATACTGTTCGATCCCGAACATCTGCTGTACGGAAGTGTACAGCCTACATTCATTTGCAGCTAAACGTAATGCTTACCAAATGATGGTTCAGAGATACAATTACGATAATCCAAACCTTTTATACGATCAAAAAGCACCGAGAAAAGTCAAACCAATAATATATAAATTTCTTAAAACGGGAATACTATTTACAAAACAAACATAACTATTTGATATACAGATTTTTTAAACTATTTTCACAATAACTATTATTTACCCTTATTTAATTTAAAATTATGAAGAAAGTAAAGAATCTGATCTTAGCATTGTCAATCATTTGCAGTCCGGTTTTATTATCAGCCATGAAGTCTGACAATCCTGAAAAATCACAAGTGACTTCCCTAGTGAAGAAGCCACTTTACTCGTATTACAGTGCTTATTATGAATTGACGATGGACTATAATCCAGCGAACGGAAGAATTACAGGTTTTGCTTTTGATCCATCAACAGGTAAGTTAGTGTCAGACTTTGACGTAACCGGCGGCACTGTTACATATGATCATGCTAACCAAACAGTTACACTGACCAATATTCAAATTTATATTCAAGGCCAAGGCTGGATAGCAATTGGTGATGCCTTCGTCAGGATATAAAAATAAGAAACTTACCCATTGATAAATTCTTCTTCCATAGATCCTCTTCGAAAGAAAGAGAATCTATGGTTTACAGATAAACGAGGTTATTATATTTTTCTATATTTAAGAAAATTATAATTAGACCCGATTCCCGATGAATAACTGGTTCCAGCGTAACAGCATCCACTTTTTGATGAGTGCAATTTTACTCACCCTCTGCTTTTTTTTCCTTACCCCTGCTTTTATGGGCAAAACTATAGGGCAGAATGATGTGACCCGTGCACAGTCTACACAAACGGAAATCAATGCGTATAAAGATAAAGGCACCACGATATTATGGACCAACCAGATCCATGGCGGTATGCCTGCCTTCCAGATCTGGGCACCATATAACGATAATCTCACCACCTGGATCGTAAAAGGGATTACTTATGTGTTCCCTAACCCGGCAGGCACACTATTCTTATTGCTGATGGGTTCCTATTTATTATTTTGCGTGCTTAAACTCAATCCCTGGTTAAGTGCCGCAGGTGCCATAGCTTTTACCTTCTCATCTTATAATATTGTACTGTTAGTGGCCGGGCATGCCAACCAGGCATTGGCTATCGCTTTTTTTGCGCCGGTTATTGCAGGTATCATCCTTACTTTCAGAGGCAAATATATTACCGGGGCCGCATTAACTGCGATTTCCATTGCAATGGAAATCAGGTCCAACCATATCCAGATGACCTATTATCTACTGCTGGTTATCCTGATATTAGTGGTTATAGAACTTTATCATGCCATTAAGGCAAAAGCTACGCGGCCACTTTTTAAATCGCTCGCCTGGTTAGGGGCCGCTACTTTACTCGCAATTGCGGTGAACGCATCCAGTCTTTGGAGTACCTACGAGTATGGCAAGGATACCATTCGCGGCAAGTCAAATTTAACACAGCATACCACAGAGCCCAGTACCGGGCTACCGCGAGATTATGCTTACGAATGGAGCCAGGGCGTTGGTGAATGTATTACCTTTTTAATCCCGAATGCTTACGGGGGCAGTACCAGAGGGTCGGACAATAAGGATTCCAATGTGATTAAAAAGCTTACTGAAATTGGTGCGGATCCGGAACAGGCAGCTTATATTTCGCAAAGTGCATTGCCGCTGTATTGGGGCGAAAAGCCATTTACGGAGGGGTCTTTCTATTTCGGTGCGGTAATTTGCTTTTTGTTTGTAGCGGGTTTGATGATTGTTAAAAACCGGATAAAATGGTGGTTGCTCGCTGCCGTGGTACTGACCATGTTACTGTCATTTGGCAGGAACTGGCCGTATATATCTGATTTGTTTTTCAACTATGCACCGCTTTACAATAAGTTCCGCGCAGTAGAGTCTATCCTGGCGGTGGCCGGACTTTGTTTCCCGATGCTGGCTCTGCTTGCAGCAAATGAAATCATTACCACAGAGAATAAGGTAGAATTGCTCAAAAAGATCAGGATTGCTTTTTACATTACTGGCGGACTTTCATTAATTATCGCTATCATTCCAGGTTTGTTCCTCTCTTTCAAAGGAAGTAACCACGATGAGATGATCACCCGTCTCTCTCAGCAATTAAAAATTGATGTGAGCTTGGCCAATACGCTTTTCTCTGCATTGGTAGAAGACAGATCGTCCCTTGCACAATCAGATGCGCTGCGCTCTTTTATTTTTATTGCCCTCGCTTTTGGATTGGTTTGGGCCTATATCAAAAAGAAGGTTAATGTAATGATATTATCCATTGGCTTTTTAGGTTTGATTTTGGTTGACTTATGGAGTGTCGACAAACGTTACCTGAATAGTAAAAGCTTTGTTGATAAACAATCTGTGGCCCAGCCGGCAATGCGGGATGTGGACATGACTATCCTCCGCGACAAAGACCCGGACTACCGTGTAATCGACCTGACAAAGGATATCAAGAGTGATATGGTTACCCCCTATTTCCATAAATCTTTAGGAGGTTATTCTGCTGCCAGATTAAAAAGGTTCGAAGAACTGATCGACAATCAGTTTGCAAAGAGTGTTAACCTTCAAGTGTTGAATATGCTGAATACCAAATATATCATTACTAGTGATGGAACGGCAGAAGGATTAAAGGTAAACGTAAATCCGGATGCCTGCGGACATGTCTGGTTTGTAAAAACGATTAAATATGTGAAGGATGCGGATGCAGAAATGGATGGCATTACCAATTTCAAAGCTAAAGAAGAAGCGGTTACAGATCAGCAGTTTAAAACATTGATTACTAAAGGGCAGCCCGGGGGTATTGACCCTGCAGGCAGGATCCAGTTGACGAGTTACATGCCCGATCATCTGATTTATGAAAGCGAAACTTCAGCTAATCAGGTTGCTGTATTCTCAGAGATCTATTATGATAAAGGCTGGACGATGCTGATTGACGGTATAGAAAAACCGTATTTCCGTACAGATTATCTATTGCGTGCAGCGGTAATTCCAGCCGGTAAACATAAAATAGAGTTCATTTTCCACCCTGCTTCGTATTATACAGGTGAAAAGATCTCCTTGATCGGATCAATCCTGCTGGTATTGCTTTTAGGAGCTGCGCTTTATACAGAGAACAAGAAAACCAGTAAAAGTTAACATTATTTATAAAATAAATATGATAAAGAGATTTGTCCTGGTTTTTAGTATACTGATCAATTTTTTAAATTTAAACGCCAAAAACCGAAATATCGGGCCGGCTGCAAAATTAGAATATCACCTTAACTGGGATGGGAAATCTTCAATTTTAAAGGTAGTACTAGACTACACCGCTGCCAGTAAAGACAGTACGGTATTTATTTATGGGGAACCTAATATCGGTGGACAAACAGAGATCTTTAAGGTATTGAGGAATATTAAGTGCGGTTCGTCAGAGCGGATAAAGCTTAATCCAAAGGAGCGAAAAATTACAGTATATCATGTTGGGACTCGGATGAAGCAAATCTCCTACGAAATCAACGGGCAGCTGGTTGGAAATCCAAAACGTGCAACAGTGGATGAGCTTTTTCGTCCGCTCATCAGTTCGAAAATACTTTACCTGGTGCCCCATTTTTTTATGATCAATCCAATAGCACAGCACGCAAGAGTGGTGGGTATTCAATGGGATACTTTTCCCCAAAACCTACCCTATTTTATCTCTACCGCAGCAGAGAGCAAGGCCAGCCAGAAACAGACTATTGCTGTTGGCAAAAAAGAAGATATCCTGATCCTGATGGGCTCTGACTTGGTAATCAATAAATATAGAGTACATGGTATCCCTTATTATTCTATTACCTCCAAAAGTGATACGATTAATAATCTTAAAGCAGAGCTTGATCCATTTTTCAACCATTATTTCCCAGATTTACGGGATTTCTGGAAGGACGACCAGGCACCTTATTATTACCTTTGTATCTTACCGCTGTTATCAATTGATAAGCCGTGGGCGACCGGATTTGGATGGGGCAACGGATTTATCATGAAGTATTCGGGGAAGTTTAATGACGACAAAAAGAAAGTACTGGCACACGAAACTTCACATGCCTGGATTGGAATGGGGATGCAGATTGGTAAAGACGAATTTGACAATCAATGGTTCGGTGAAGGATTTAATGATTATGCGATGCTGATCAATTTGGTTAAGTCTGACATTTTAAATAAAAATGCATTTCTGGAACATGTAAACAAGGAGAACTTCTCGGCCCATTACACCAGTCCGGTTAAAGCTGCACCAAATGATTCTATTGCCTCTAAATTCTGGACGGACAGAAACTATCAGCTTTTGCCTTACAAAAGAGGTTTTATCTATGCTTTCTATCTTGATAACCAAATACGGATGTACACAGGCGGAACTGCTTCGATCAGAGATCTTTTACTTAACCTGTTTAAAATAAACCAGCAGATCAAAGCAAAAAATCCCGACGCAAAGTTAAGCCGCGAAAATTTTATCACTGCGGCCTCGTTATACTTGCCGAAAATGCCTGTTAAACAAGAGATGGAGACTTACATGGTGAAGGGAACACCGATAGATTTCAAAAAGGTGAGGCTGATGAAGGGCTTTAAAATTGAGTACCGTGACAGTATTCCTGTGCTGAAAATCAGTGAAACAATAGACTTTAAAAAGGCTGTCAGCTGGTGAAGCTATTTTAATACACGGTATATAATAGACATAAAAAAGCGGCTTTACTCTCATACAGCCGCTAATTATAATCTAACCAATATTATTTTAAGGTTTCAATACAAAGTATTTTAAACCTTTACTATCCGATTCTCTAATCTGGTTCGTCACATAATTGATTGTATTAAATGATAATCCTGTTTAATAAATGTTGTTGCCCCTCTTTTGAACAACAGCTGTATTTTTATCATACCAGAGCCGTAATTTATAGCACAGACAAAACAGTATATTGAATGATGCGCCCTACAAACTACAGCTGATATCTAAGCTGCATCTTCAACCCGTTCCGGATGAAATTCCTTTTCACTTTTGGCAATCACAATCGTAGCCACCCCATTTCCAATAATATTGGTCAGCGCCCGTGCTTCACTCATAAACTTATCTACACCGAGTAAAAAAGCCAATCCCTCTACAGGTATTTTATGGATAGCAGTAAGCGTAGATGCCAGTACAATAAACCCGCTGCCTGTAACCCCGGCAGCACCTTTAGAAGTCACCATCAGGATGCCGATGATACTCAGCATTTCTCCGACACTCAGATGCACACCATAAAGCTGTGCAAGAAAAATGACCGACATAGAAAGGTAGATCGATGTACCATCGAGGTTAAATGAATAACCTGTAGGGATTACCAGGCCAACTACCGATTTGCTGCAGCCCATTTTCTCCAGCTTTTGCATAATAGAAGGCAATGCCGATTCGGACGAAGAGGTACCCAATACCAGTAATAGTTCTTCTTTGATATATCTGATAAATCCCCAGATGCTCATTTTATAATACCGCATGATACTTCCCAGTATCAAAAAGATAAATATGCCCATGGTCAGGTATACCGTCCCCATCAGCTTTGCCAAAGGAACCAGCGTATGTAATCCAAACTTTCCGATCGTATAAGCCATTCCGCCAAATGCCCCAAGCGGTGCCAGGTACATTACATATTTAAGCCCGATAAAAACCAGCTTCGAAAGCTTGCCCAAATTTTCTACTGCTACTAACCGGTATTTCGAATAGTTCAGTATAATCCCTGCAACTATTGCAGCCAGTAAAACCTGCAAGGTGAGGTTGCTTAAAAAAAACTCCATCCAGTTGAAGTCTTTTGCAGGGCCCGAAATATATTTTGACGCATTCTGAATCTGCAAATGTGACTTATCGATTTTACCTGGCTGTATAATTACCGCCATCAGAATACCCGCAGCAAGTGAAAAGGTAGAGACAATTTCAAAATACAACAGTGCTTTAACACCAATACGCCCCACCTTTTTCAGGTCGCCCATTCCACTGATCCCCAACACAATGGTCAGGAAAATAATTGGTGTAATAAACAGCTTGATGATGTCGATAAACGTCTTGCCTATAATTTCCATCTTTACCGCCAAAGCTGGTGCAAAACTACCCAGCAATACTCCGGCAATAATGGCGATCAACACCCAAAATGTAAGATTAGACAGGATCCTCGCCATTAAACTCCGTTTTACTGCTGTTCCCTTTTGATGTGCTGAAATTTCTTCTAGTCGCATAATGCTTATTATAAAATCTTTAATAATCTTGAAAAATAACCTATTTATCCTAAACTACGTATATTTATTACAGCAGACCCGGGCCATGCGGTTACGGCATATGAACTGGATGTAATAGATTACCTGATTAAACCCGTGCTGAAGGAACGGTTTACGAAAGCGATCCTTAAGGCTGTTGACTATAGGAAATACCTGGAGACGAGTAATGCAAAAGAGTATATCGTTTTTAAATCGGATTATATGATCAATAAGTTGCGGGTTGACCATATCGAGTGGATTGAAGGATACGGTGAATATGTAAAGATCATCAGCCGGTTCAAAAAGTACCTGGTACTGTTACGTTTCGCAGAATTTTTAGAAAAGTATAAACACCTTGGTTTTATCAGGATCCATAAATCATATATCGTCCTTAAAAAGAATATAGAATCGTATAACTCACAAATGGTGGTTTTAAAGAACGGCAAAGAACTGCCTGTCGGAAGAACATTTAAAGGCAACATATAAGCAGTTACGTATCAATCGGTTTCAATTTTTAGAAGAACAGTTTTTCAAGGTTGTACAGGCATTCATCTAGGCTAATGTTTTTGATTGAGCCCGGTAATAGCGCGCTGATCGATATAGTGGACGGCAAATACGGATGACAGCGCGATCAGCCATACCCATTTGTAGGATACGATCACATTCAACAATACAGCAGCACTGTTTTTATCGATCATCGAGAGTGCAAGCCATGCAATAGCCAAACCAAATATACCGATCACGGAAATCAACAGATAAAACCTGAAATCATTTACCCGGTTTCTGCGCCTTGTGATCTCTCTGGTAACCTTAGAAGAAAATGTATAAGGCACATATACTGATGGCCCCTCATCCAGAATATCAAATAATAATTGCTCTAATTCCTGGTCCTTATTTCGTTCACTCATGACACCTCTTTTTTAAGGTAAACTTCTAATTTCTCTTTTAATAATTTGCGCCCTCTGAAAAGATAACTTTTAATCGTTCCTTCGGGCATTCCCGTAATATCCTCTATCTCCTGGTAAGAAAACTCATTTAAGTGATAAAGGGTAATCACGATTCTATATTGTTCCGGCATTATTTCTATCAGACGGTTCACATAGTTTGATATTTCTTTTTTCTCCGTAACAGTATCCGGACTCTCCCTTGTGAAATGATAATTTTCCAGATCATCCAAAAGTTCTGTACCACTCATCTTTTTATACTTCTTTAAATAATTGATGGCGGTCAGGTAGGCAATCCTTGCAATCCATGTAGACAGTTTCGATTTAAACTGAAAAGTACGCAGGTTCTTGTGTATTTTGATAAAAACTTCCTGAGAAACGTCTTCTTTATCCTGTTCTTCCCTTACCATTCTGCCTACAACATGGAAAACAAGCTTTTCATACTGCTTTACAAGCAGTTCAAAAGCCCTAAGATCTTCCTTAAGTATCCTGAAAATGATTTCCTTTTCGTCAAACACTATGCAGTAGACAAAGGTTATTGAAAAAATGTTACAAGAATTATCACTATTTAAACCATAAAGATCTTACAGACAACATAACGAAATGAATACAAGATCATGATAGCTTCATAACAATTGAACAACAGATAAATTCTAATGAATAATATTAATTTTATTGCAACCTTTCCGGTATTAAGGGTGACTACTCTATCAAATAAACTGAAAAACAATGAAACAGCTAGCTCCATTTATAGTCATGATTGCCATTTTGATTGTCATCGCTGTGATTATCATCGCACTCCTGAACTACAAACTAAAAATACGAATGATAGAATCGTCAGGTATAGATGACCGGTTATTAAATTCCTTAACCAGACCAGATGCCAGACTGGAAGCTTTAAAATGGGGTCTCATCTTATTTTTTGGAGGATTTGGTTTAATAATTATCGAATTTCTTCCTTTTGATTCGACCGAATCTTCCTTACCATATGGCGTAGAGATCGTCTGTCTTGCTGCCGGATTCCTCAGTTATTATCTGCTGCTGCAAGGTAAAGAGCGTAAATAAACCCCGATTTAATTATTTCCTGGTTCCTTCTTTAAAAGCATAAAGCTGCTTAAAGGGAATCCTATGTCCACATTTTCATCAAACTGGTCCGTATATCATTATGAAAACACGCTTTCTAATTATCTTGATCTTGACTTTATTATACTTTAACACCTATACTGTCCTTGCCCAATCACCCTTACCTTTAATACAGGTCACAGGGAAAGTTTTAGACGAAAAGCATAACCCGGCAGTCTATGCAACAGTCAGCCTGTTAAAACAAGATTCATCATTGGTTAAAAATGTAATTTCTGATACATCAGGGGTATATAATTTTCATGATATAGAACCTGGAAATTATATGATCAGGGTAAGCCTGATGGGTTATAAAAATAGTTATTCAAAAACTTTAACCCTTAGCCCTGCCGAACCACAAACAAAAGCAGCAGTCATCACATTAGTGCCGGAAAACAACTTATTAAATAATGTAACGATCACTTCGCGTAAGCCCCTGATCGAACAAAAGATAGACCGGACAGTAATGAATGTAGAAAACAGCATTATAGGAAGCGGTAATAATATCCTTGAACTGCTGGAAAAAGCTCCCGGAGTTAGTTTAGACAGGCAGAATGATCTTGTAAAACTCAATAATAAGGCAGGTGTGATGATTATGATCGATGGGAAAAAGAGTTACTTATCCGGGCCCGACCTCAACAATTATTTGCGCAGTTTGAGAAGTGAACAGGTAGCTACGATTGAGATCATGACCAACCCTTCTTCAAAATATGATGCTTCGGGGAATTCAGGGATTATCAATATCAAGTTAAAGAAAAACCAGGCCTTAGGTACAAATGGAAGCGTATCGGCAACGGGCAGTACGGCTTTTGTGCCGCGTGCCCCTGACGATCTTTTCAATGGCAGTGTGAACCTTAACCTTAATAACAGGACAGAAAAGTGGAATATTTATGGTAATGCGGGAAGTTTCAGAGATGCAGATTTCACAGAACTAAAGCTTGACCGTAAGGTGAGTTTTGAAGGAGAAGACAGCAGGTTCAACCAGTTTTTCTATAAACCCAGAACAGGCTATGGTATTACAGGTAAACTGGGCGCAGATTATTATGCCTCCGAAAAAACAACAATCGGCGTGATGGTGGATGCAGGAAAATGGGACGGAAAACTGATCAGCGACAGTCAGACTTCGGTTGATGAACTGCAGTCTGGCTCTTCAAACTCATTGATCCAGCGTTCTGATGCAAAAACACCCAGAAATAATATCACGGCAAATTTTAATGTGAAACATGAGTTTGATAAAAAAGGGATGGAACTGGTATTTGATGCGGACTATTCAAGGTTCAGAAACCGTCGTGACCAGAATTTTGATACCGACTTTCTTGACCAGGCTGGAAACAATACCAGCAACCTCCAACAGCGGAACAACACTTTTGCCAAGATTGATATCTATGCTGTACAAGCAGATCTGACCTTGCCACTAGCAAACAAACTGAGGTTGGAAACGGGTTTAAAAACAGGTTACGTCAGCACCGACAACAATTTTGATGTAGAACAGTTTAAAGCAGGTGACTGGCAAAATGACCCACTGCAATCCAATTCATTTTTATACAAAGAAACAATCCATGCAGGCTATCTTAATCTGGGTAAGGAATGGAACAAATGGAGTATACAGGCAGGTCTGAGAGCAGAATATACACAGTCGACCGGCAATTCTGTAACCACCGCTCAGGTAACTGACAATAACTATTTCTCGCTTTTCCCCACTATTTTTCTAACACAAAATATCAATAAGGCTAACTCCCTGCATTATGCCTACGGCAGAAGAATAGACAGGCCCAATTACCAGCAATTAAATCCATTTATATTTTTTCTCGACCCTTACACCTTAGAAACAGGCAATCCATACCTGAAACCACAGTTCACTGATAACTTCGAGATTGGCTATACCTATAACAGCGCTGCAACTTTATCATTGCACTATTCAAACACCAACGATTATATATTAAATATAACCCGGCAAAATGACGCGACAGGTGTAGTGAGCGTTGGCTCAGGAAACATCGGAGATTACAAAAACTTATCAGCGAGCTTATCATTCCCTGTCAAAATCAGCAGCTGGTGGATGATGCAAAACCAGATCAGCGGTTACTATAACAAATTCAGTGATCAGAATTTGCAGGGCGGACAATTGGACAATGATAAGTTTGCTTATAATTTTTATACGTCCAGTTCTTTTATCCTATCCCCAACCTGGAGCGCGGAAGTGAATATGTGGTTGAATTCTCCGAACGTTTATGGAATAGATGTAGGAACAAGATCAATGTATGCAGTAAATGCAGGTGTACAAAAAACACTGATGAATAATAAAGCAAGGTTAAAACTTAACGTGAATGACTTGTTTTATAGTTCTTACTATGAAGGTCTGATCAAATATCAGAATATTAATTTTACCGTATTGAACAGGCAGGCCAGCAGAAGGATCAGTTTATCATTCAGTTATAATTTTGGTAATCAAAAATTAAAGTCGGCACCCGACAGAAATACGGCTACACAAGAATTAAAACAACGGGTAAAAGCTGGTAACTAAACCAGCCTTTACCCTTAGCATTTTACATTGATCAATAGTTCATTAAACCAGCTTTGCCTCATTTAAATCTAACTGGTTTTCCTGTTTACGGATCTCTTCATCACTATAAAATTTCTCTCTCCGTAACGCATATAATTCTTTACGCTGTACTGCATAAATATCGAGTAAGATCTTATTGTACAGATCAATCTCTTCCTTTTCTGTCGTATCACATTCCATAGACCGGAGCTTTGCGCCCACCACAGAAATATCATCTTCCAGTTGTTTTTTCAGGAAACCAACCAATTCATTGTCGTTAATTTCCAACGCGTATTTTTCGTGGAGACGGTTAAGTGAAGCATCCATTAACCGTAAATGGATAGCTGCTTCCTGCTCTTCTGAAGGCAGAAAATCTTCCGTATCTTTAATTTTAATCCATTTAATAATCAGCGGTAAAGTTAAGCCCTGGAAAACAAGGGTAACGAGGATTACCACGAAAGTGATAAACAGGATCAGGTTACGGTGAGGGAAAGCCTCGCCATTATTCATCAACAGCGGAATAGATAGTGCAGAAGCAAGTGATACCACCCCTCTCATCCCGGCCCAGCCTACAATCAGCGGGCTTTTCCACAATGGATTGTGTTTATCTGTTCTTTTATTATAGCCCAGCCATTTAGGAACATAAGCAATAGGCATTACATAGATCAAACGGATTATAATCGTAATTAAACTAATGATCAGTCCGTATTTAATAGCTTCCACAAGCGAATAATCACCCATGTTATTCATGATGACCGGCAATTGGAGCCCGATCAGGATAAAAACTAATCCATTTAAAATAAAACCCAGTGTGGCCCATACATTCACCGTCTGCATGCGTGATATGCTACTGGAAAAGATTTCATGCGAACGATAAGAAAGGAAAAGTCCGCCGCTCACAACCGCCATCACGCCCGAAAAATGAAACTCTTCTGCAGCGATATACATAAAATATGGGCTCATTAAAGTCAGTGCCGCATCAATACTGGGCGTAGTTGGTAAAAAACGGTGTATCACGTACATCACATGTGCAATTGCCAATCCGATCACAATTCCCATTCCTGCTGTTAGGAAGAACTGACCGACTGCCTGAGTCATGGAAAACTGCCCCGATATCACCGCTGCCAGTGCAAAACGAAATACAATTAAACTGGAAGCATCGTTGATTAAACTCTCCCCTTCCAGGATCGTGACATTTCGCTGGGGTATTTTCACATGTTTAAGCACTGAACCGGCAGCTACCGCATCTGGCGGAGATATGATCCCTCCCAACAAAAAGCCCATAGCCAACGTAAAACCGGGGATCATTGCAGAAGAAACGTAGGCAACGATGATAGACGTTAAAAATACAAGCCCGAACGCCAGCATACCAATCGGCCGCCGCCATTTCCAGAAATCGTTCCATGAGGTATACCACGCTGCTTCATATAATAATGGTGGTAAAAACAACAGGAAGATCATCTCTGGTTCTATCTGGATAGCAGGAATCCCGGGAATAAAACTAATCCCTAAACCGGCAAGCACCAGGAATATAGGATAAGATATTTTTAATTTCTGCGCCAGCATGGTCAGCATAAAAACGGCCAGCAATAGTGCAAGTATAATTAAGAGATGTTCGTGAAACATAGAGCGGAATAGTGTCTTGGTAAGAAATACAATTTAGCGTTTACCCAAAATAACGATTAATCTTTGAATCGAAGAAATAGAAACAGGCAGATTCGCATTGGCTGCGAACCAAACACAGGCTAAAACAAGCCACGAAGAAAGGCAGTGGTAATGTCAATGATCAAGGGTTGATATCCGATTTATTTTTCAACATTATATAAGACCTTATATAATTACTTATATATTTAAATCATGAATTATTACCAATCATTAGGATACCTTGTTTTAGGCAGTCGCCTTAAGCGGCTAAGCGAACTGTTTCTTTCAGAAATCAATAAAGCATACCGTGCAGAAGGCATTGTTTTTGAAACCACATGGTTCCCGGTATTTCAATTGTTGTCAGTACATAAAACGCTGACTATACAAGAATTATGCGAACAGATAGAAGTGTCGCACCCTGCTGCAAGTCAGCTGGTAACCAATCTTAAAACCAAAGGATTTGTCGCCACCACTACCAGCCCCGAAGACGCCCGGAAGCAATTGGTAGCGCTAACGCCGGAAGGCAAAAAACTACTTAAAAAGATTATCCCCGTATGGGATGCGATCCGTGAAACAATGGAAGAAGTTGCTGGCGGGCACCCGGAAAGTGAAGTGATTTTAAACACATTAACTACGCTGGAAACTGCGTTTAAATCTACTAATATAGTAGAGCGGATTACAGAAAAAATACATCAACCTATTAAATCTACTGCAAATGCATAGTATATTCAATTACGGCTCCGATCAGCTGACCAGTGGCATCTGCCTGGCGATAGCTGATGGTAAAATTAAAGCTGAAATCAATGCAGCTGCTGCTGAAAAAATACATACCTCATGGGGAGAAGTAAAAAAAATAGTTGAAAGTCAGCAGCCGGTTTATGGCGTAAACACAGGTTTTGGTCCGTTATGTGACACCCATATTTCGGAAAAAGATACCTCTCAACTCCAGATCAACATTTTAAAAAGCCATAGTGTAGGTGTTGGCAAACCTATTCCTGCAGAAATCGCAAAGATCATGATGATCACTAAAGTCCATGCACTGGCGCAGGGCTATTCCGGCATCGCTCCGAAAACGCTGGAAAGGATCATCTGGTTTATCGACAATGATATTATCCCGGTTGTTCCGGAAAAAGGCTCCGTTGGGGCATCGGGAGACCTTGCTCCATTATCCCACCTGTTTTTACCACTGATCGGACTGGGAGAAGTTTTTCATAAAGGGGAACGTATAGCTTCGGCAAAAGTATTAGCGGAATATGGTTTAAGAAACATTGAATTAGGTCCGAAAGAAGGTTTGGCGCTGATTAACGGTACACAGTTTATCCTTGCTTTTGCAGTGAAAGCGATACAGCGTTTAAGTAATGCGCTGGATATGGCTGACCTGATCGGGGCAATGTCATTAGAAGGTTTAACTGGTTCTAAACGTCCGTTTGATGCACGACTGCATGAACTGAGACCGTATAAAGGCACAAAACTGGTTGCACACCGTTTATCAGCCCTGCTGGAAGGATCGGCAATCAACAACTCACACATCAACTGCAGCCGGGTGCAGGACCCTTATTCTATCCGCTGCATGCCGCAGGTACATGGTGCATCACGTAATGCCTGGCTGCACCTGAAAGAACTGACCGAGATAGAACTGAACTCGGTCACTGATAATCCGGTCATTTTTAGCGCAGAAGACACGATCAGCGGAGGTAACTTCCATGGTCAGCCCCTCGCTATGGCACTCGACTATCTTACTGTAGCTGCCGCAGAGCTGGGCAATATATCCGACCGCAGGTGTTACCTGATGAACGAAGGCAAGTACGGTTTACCGAAACTGCTCACAGCTGATGCAGGGCTGAACTCCGGATTAATGATCCCTCAATATACCACAGCAGCGCTGGTTACCGAAAATAAAACTTTCTGTTTCCCGGCGAGTGCCGATAGTGTACCCACATCCCTGGGTCAGGAAGACCACGTTTCGATGGGCTCTATCAGCGGCAGAAAACTGCATATGGTAATTGATAACCTCGAATACATCCAGGCTATCGAACTTTTATACGCCTCACAAGCATTGGAATTCAGAAGGCCTTTACAATCAGCACCCGTTATCGAAGCTTGTCATCACTTGATACGCCAGCATGTACCGATTATCAGCGAAGACCGTGTTTTTGCCGATGATATCAATCAGCTCCACCAATTAATTACCAGCGGCGAGTTACTGTCCACCGCAGAAAACACAGCTCTACTGAACCACATAACCCTGAACAACGATGAAGAATTCAGCATTTATTAATCAATACGCCAACCATCCCAATTACAAGGCACCAACAGGGACGCAACTACATGCCAAAAGCTGGCAGACTGAAGCCGTATTACGGATGCTTTTGAATAACCTTGACGGACAGGTAGCAGAAAACCCCGAAGAACTGGTTGTATACGGAGGGATCGGTCAGGCCGCCCGTAATCCTGAAGCTTTAAGAAAGATTATAGAAATCCTGCTGGAACTCGACGAAGACCACTCGCTCCTGGTGCAATCCGGAAAACCGGTGGGCATTGTGCGCAGTCATTCCCAGGCACCCCGTGTACTCATTGCAAACAGCAACCTTGTACCTGCATGGGCAAATTGGGAGCATTTTAACGAACTCCGCAGCAAAGGGCTGATGATGTACGGGCAAATGACTGCGGGCAGCTGGATCTATATCGGGACACAGGGAATCCTGCAAGGTACTTATGAGACATTTGTAGAATGTGGGAACCAGCATTTTGGTGGCGACCTGACAGGCAAACTCATCGTGAGTGCAGGAATTGGCGGTATGGGCGGCGCACAACCTTTGGCAGCGACCATGGCGGGAGGGATTTTCCTTGGTGCTGATGTTGATGCGACAAGAATTCAGAAAAGAGTAGATACGCAATATATAGACCGGATGACCTATTCTTATGAAGAAGCAGTGATCTGGATCAAGGAAGCACAAGCTAAGGGAAAGACCTTATCCGTGGGATTGGTTAGTGATGCGGGCGACATGCTCGCGCGGTTAATCGAAGATCACCTGATTCCGGATATTTTAACGGATCAGACCTCTGCGCACGATCCGCTGAACGGCTATGTTCCCAATGGATTATCCCTTCCGGATGCGTTAGTATTAAGAAAAACTGATACAGAAGCGTATAAAAAACTCTCTTTAACCAGCATGGCACGCCATGTAGGTTTTATGCTCGAACTGCAAAAGCTGGGCGCAGTAACATTTGATTATGGCAATAATTTAAGGGAATTTGCCAGACAGGGCGGAGAAAAAGATGCGTTTAACTTTCCTGGCTTCACCCCTGCCTATATCAGGCCACTGTTTTGCGAAGGCAAAGGCCCCTTCAGATGGGTAGCCTTATCGGGCGATCCTGAAGATATTTATACGACCGACCGTGCACTGATGGAAGCATTTCCAGAACACACACACCTGATTAACTGGTTGCAGAAAGCACAGGACAAGATCAGCTTCCAGGGATTACCAGCAAGGATCTGCTGGCTGGGAATGGGAGAACGTGAAAAAGCAGGTTTGCTGTTTAATAAACTGGTAGCCAGCGGTAAAGTAAAAGGGCCGATTGTAATTGGACGCGATCATCTGGATTGCGGTTCTGTAGCCTCGCCGAACCGCGAAACGGAATCGATGAAGGATGGCTCTGATGCAGTGTCTGACTGGCCGCTGTTAAACCTGATGGCTAATACTTCTGGTGGTGCCACCTGGGTATCTTTTCATCATGGTGGTGGTGTTGGTATGGGATATTCGCAGCACGCGGGTATGGTTGTAGTGGCCGATGGAACAGAACGTGCGGCCACCTGTATCAGCAGGGTGCTTTATAACGACCCTGCAATGGGCATATTCCGTCATGCGGATGCAGGATACGAAAAAGCCGAACACTGGTCGGACAAATTTAATTTAAGTTTATAAAAAAGGTCAGGTTTAAACAGCAGTGCACCGTTTAAACCGAACATCACAGCTTAAATAGAAGACCACAGCTCAAACAGAATATTACGGTTTAGACCAAACATCAAAGCTTAAATAGAAGATCACAGCTTAAACAGAACATTACAGTTTAAAACGAACATCACAACTTAAGCAATAAATACACAATCCTCAAATACACCCGTTATGAAAACACTTATCGGACCGTTTAGCCAGATCCTTCCACTATCTGGTATGCCTATGAACGGCGCATTAGATGATAGTCAGCTCCATATCATTCCCGATGGCGGGGTGATCGTGGAAAGTGGAAAGATTGTGGAAACAGGTGATTTTCTGAAATTACATTCTGCTCATCCAGAAATCAATATAGAAGAAACAAGTAGCGACCAGGTATTGCTCCCCGGGTTTGTAGACTGCCACACACATATTTGCTTTGCAGGCAGCCGGGCTAAGGATTACAGCATGCGTATCCAGGGAAGATCTTATTTAGATATCGCTAAAGCAGGCGGAGGAATCTGGGATTCGGTGCTACAGACCCGTGCGGCAGATGAGGCAACGCTTACAACACTTTTACAACAGCGGGCTAAACGTCATTTATCACAAGGGGTAACTACCATAGAGGTGAAAAGCGGATATGGGCTAAGTCTGCAAAATGAACTTAAACAGTTAAGAGCAATTAAACAAGCTGCCATCAATGACCCTTCCGGAGCGGATTTGATTCCCACCTGCCTTGCTGCACACCTCCTGCCCAAAGATTTCGAGGGAGATGCAAGAGCTTATCTGAACCATGTTCTAAAGGATTTACTGCCTGTGATTAAAAAAGAAAAGCTGGCGGATAGGATTGATATATTTATAGAAGAAAGCGCCTTTAACAGTGTTGATGCACTGTATTATTTACATGCGGCAAAAGCAATGGGATTTGAACTGACTGTACATGCAGATCAGTTCAGTACTGGTGGCCTGGCTATTGCAATTGAAACAGGTGCGCTATCAGCCGACCACCTTGAAGCCTCTACCGATAAGGAAATCGCCTTATTGAAAGATGCTGGAACTGTCGCAGTAGTACTGCCCGGTGCGTCATTGGGATTAGGGATGCACTATGCACCTGCAAGAAAGTTATTGAATGCAGGTGCATGTCTAGCCATTGCCAGTGATTGGAACCCGGGTTCAGCTCCTATGGGCAATTTATTGATGCAGGCGGCAGTGATGAGCGCAGCAGAGAAACTAAGCACAGCAGAAGTTCTTGCCGGACTAACCTATCACGCTGCAAAGGCACTGAACTTAAACGACAGGGGTACAATCAGCAAGGGTCTGCTTGCAGATCTGCAAGCCTATCCATGCAATGATTACAGGGAAATACTGTATCACCAGGGGCAGCTCCAACCTGTCAGTGTCTGGAAGAATGGTCAGAAAACCAGTTAAAAACTGGCAAGACAATAAAAAAACTGATGCAGGTTTAAAATATAAAATACAATAACACACTCCTCACTATGATTAATTTAAATCCGTCATTTTATACTCAGACCAAAGCAGAAATATGGAACGGCAGAAATGATGGAGATCATCCATTAGCACAGCGCTGGCATCAGCGGATCGTCCCTATAGACCTGCTTTCCACAGAAATTCCTGTTCTTTCTACAGCGCAAAAAGGAACTGCCCTAATTGGCTTCGCTTGTGATGAAGGTGTAAAGCGTAACCGGGGACGCACCGGGGCAAAAGAGGGGCCGGACCATTTCCGTAAAGCCAGCGGTAATCTGCCTGTTCAATTTGTGGAAGATACAATTTTCTTAGACTGCGGTAATGTGCTTTGCGAGAATGGGGATATGGAAGAAGCACAACGAACGCTGGCTTTGATTGTTACCTCGTTAATACAGGCAGGTTATCAGCCTTTGGTAATCGGCGGAGGACACGAAGTAGCCTACGCACACTATTCGGGCATCCGCAATGCGATTAAAGAAACTGACACCATTGGCATTATCAACTTCGATGCACATTTTGACTTGCGTGAGCCCGCAGAAAACGGCACCAATTCCGGCACTGGCTTTCTGCAGATAGCAAACGACTGCCATTCGGTAAACCAGGAATTCCGTTACATGCCTATCGGGATCCAAAAGAACAGTAATACGAAGTTATTATTTGAAACAGCAGATCATTTAGGTGTTAACTATATTACCTCCGATTGGTTTCAGCCTTTAAAATATGAGGACTTACAACAAAAAATAGTAGCATTTATAAGCGGATCAACTAATATTTACCTAACGATCTGCATGGATGTTTTTTCTTCATCCGTGGCACCTGGTGTAAGTGCCCCAGCATATACGGGTTTATTTCCAGACCCATTTTTCTCCAGTATACTGAACTTAATTCTTGCCAGCGGAAAAGTGATCAGCATGGATATTGCAGAATTGAACCCGACATACGACCATGATCAGCGAACAGCAAAGTTAGTAGCTGCATTGGCATTCACTATGACCAATTAATTCAGCCGATTGGGGCTTTATCTGTTTAATTACTATGGTATAACTTCTAATTAACCATTATCACTCAACTACAGGCAACACGAAACAAAACCTGCTTCCTGCTCCTATCTCACTTTCTACCCAAATCCGTCCGTTTTCTGCTTCAATAAAATCCTTCGAGATCGCAAGACCTAACCCGGAGCCCGACTTGTTATTGCCGTCTGTAGGCACCTGAAAATATCTGTCAAACAACCGTTTTTGATACTGTTCATCAATCCCCTTTCCATAATCCCTTACCGAAAACTCGATCGCCTTTCCCTTTTCTTCAATACGTATCTGCACCTTAGATTTTTCTCCGCTATAACGCAACGCATTAGACAGGAAGTTAATCAGCACCCAGGCTGTCTTCTCTACATCAGCAAAAACGGAAGAAACGTTATTGTCATTGAGCAGTTCCAATTGTATCTGTTTCTGATCTGCCTGGAATTTGACAGCATTCAGCGCATAATTGACAATCTCCAATGGATTGGCCTTCACGAAATTCAATTGCAGATTCCCTGTCTCAACCTGTGCAAGATCGAGCAGCTCACTGGTAATTTTCAGTAATCTGCTGCAATCATCCTTAATATGCGCTACCAACTGTTTCTGTTCTACATTCATTAAACCGATCCGGTCATCATCCAGTAACTTCAAACTCATTTTGATAGAAGATATTGGTGTCTTCAATTCATGGGAAACCGTAGCAATAAAATTGGTTTTAGCTTCATCCAATTCCTTAAACTCTGTAATGTTATTCAGTATATAAACCATGCCTGCAGTTTTACCCGTTTGTAAAATAACCGGGGCATCCTGATCATCGAATACCGGTACAATGATTTCCCGTTTTTGCAATTGAAAGTATGATTCTTTCTGGTCAGCGTAAATTTTTATCGGCTGGCTACTCCCTTCGTTATTCAGGATCCTGGTCATCAAATCATTCTTTTTCGTCAGCTCCTGCACATTCAAACCGATCATTTGTCCCTCGTTCACATTCAGGATCTGCGCAGCAACCTTGTTCATAAAAAGGATTTCCTGTTTCTCATTTAACCCGATAATCGCATCCTGCATCTGTTCGATGATTGCCTCAATCCGTAATTTCTCTGATTGCACCTTGGCCAGGTTACTCGTTTCCCATTTATTGAGCTGGGCAACCATTTCATTAAAAGATCTTGCCAGTTCAGAGAATTCGTCAGTTCCGTCAAAATGCAGCCTTTGTTTATAATTCTTCCGTCCGATTTCTTGTATTGCCTCAGAAAATTCACGCAGCGGATTCGCTACAAAACCCGGGAAATTGACAATAAATGAGAACAGCACAAGAAAACAAAAACAAGCCGCCGTTACCAAATATAGGCTTGCTTTTTCTACCGCTGCCTGAGCAGCAGCATTTTTCCTTAAAATTGCATCCATATTCAGCCGGTCGATAATCATCAGCTGTTTTCTCAGTGTTTCCAATGCAGCCTTGTGATCTGTTACCGGAACCTGCGAATTTACAATCGCAGAAAAAGCCGCTTTCAAAATCCCTACAGCCTGTTCCTCCCCTGCCTCCGTAACGTTTTTTTCTTCAAGATGTAAAGACTTTTCGAAATCGGCAGCAACTGACGGTGATAAAGGCAGGTCATTCTGATCGAGAATCGAGCGCATTTCCCGTGTATAACTTAACGTCTCATAATTATCCTTTAAGATCACTTTAGCACTTGCCGAGATCCTGTTCATGTAAAACAAAGAGATAGAGCCGAACAGCAGGACTACTACGAACAGGAAACCGAATCCCAGGCGCAGTTTAGTTTTTATCTTCATCAGATTATATATTACTTACTAAATATCTATTAAATTATTATTCTTTAAGAAAGTATCACCAGATCAATCTCATTCTTGCTCAGGTCTTTTAACAGCCCGCTGAACACAGCCGTTCGCATAATTACCTGGAAAAGGTTTAAATGTGGCTTACCAATACATATCGTGGTGACCTCCTTTTCGCCAGCAACCTCGATAATCGTTTTGGTAATCTCATCACTTTTGATCTTGATCACCTCTGCCCCCAGTTCAGTTGCAAGCTTAAAATTGTTAATCAGGTGCCGCTGTAAATCTAGCTTAATCCTGTCACTACTTTCACTTGTTTGCTGCACATAAAGTACAATCCAGGGGGAGCGGTAGTAAGAAGCTAGTCTGGCCGTCTTCCTGATAACGATCTTTGCCGTCACATTATTCGTAGAGATACAAGCCATAAAACGTTCCGGCCGCAACTTGATTTGCTTAGGGATCTCTAAACTGATCTTTCGTTCTACATAGTGTGCTACCTCTTTCAGCGCCAGTTCTCTTAACTGTAAAATTCGTTCCGGCTGAAAGAAGTTCCCCAATGCCGTCGCAATCTTACCTGGTTCATATATCTTCCCCGCCTTTAACCTGTCAATCAGTTCGTCTGCTGTAAGGTCAATATTGACGATCTCATCAGCAATATCCAATATCCTGTCAGGGATCCTTTCAGTTATAGAGATACCCGTAATTTCCTCAATATCCTCATTCATACTTTCCAGATGCTGAATATTGACCGCAGAAATCACGCTGATGCCTGCTTCCAGTATATCCATCACATCCTGCCAGCGCTTTGTATTTTTACTCCCTTCGATATTGGAATGGGCCAGCTCATCTACAATCACGACTTCCGGATTACGGCTTAAGATGGCCTGTACGTCCATCTCTTCCATTTCCTTACCTTTGTAAAAAAGTTTACGTCTTGGAATGATCGGGATACCTGCTAAAAGCGCATGAGTTTCTGCCCTGTTATGCGTTTCGATATATCCGATTTTAATATCGATCCCGTTTTTAAGTAAAGCCTCCGCCTCCTGCAACATCCGGTAAGTCTTGCCTACTCCTGCGCTCATCCCGATATAGACTTTAAACTTGCCACGCCTGGATTTTTTCACCAGTTCAAGGAACTGGCGTACTGAAGGCTCTTTGCTGTTATCGTCCGAATCGTGAGTCATTTTACTTACCATTTCAAGATAATAATCCCTCTTTCTGCCAGGTAAACCACACTGGAAAAGAATGTCATTACCAAAAGTATAATCAATATAAATTTAGGAGAATAATTGCGATAAACGTTCCTCAAACCGATGTTTTTACCGAACTGAACTGGATTAACATTCACTTTACCCGGCTCACTTATCAAGCACTCTTTTTCAGTGACAAGACCATTCTGTTCTATTTTATCGGGCCGGCCTGCTTTTAACCGGGAAACCTCAGTATCTATCCTGACCAACTTACGCTGTTTTATTGTATGCTTTGTCCCGGGTTTATACTTTAGAAATAGAAAGCCAGCACAAAAAGTGATGATTGCAGTGATGAAAATTTCAAAAAAAGTTCCCATTTGATCCGCTGTTTTAGCAGCCGGGGAAAACCCCGGCCAGTCCTTTATTTTTTCAAATCGTCCAGTGCCAGGTTCAGTGCCAGCACATTAACGGAAGACGGGCCGAACATGCCTAAGAAAGGACCGTTCGCATTTTTCTTCACCAGTTCGGCCACTACCTTCTCGTCTAATTTCCTTACCGCAGCAACTCTTTTAATCTGTATAGCGGCACCCTCAACTGAAATATCAGGATCTAAACCACTTCCCGAGGCGGTCACCATATCAGCAGGAATATCGTTGCGTTTCAAATAAGGATGGTATTTAAGCAGTGTATCTATCCTGCCGTTTACTTCTTTCAGGTAATCTGTATTAGAAGGTCCCTTGTTAGAACCCGCAGAGCCCGCAGCATTGTAACCAACTGCAGAAGGCCTTCCCCAGAAATATTCAGGTTTTGTAAACGACTGTCCCAATAGTGCATAACCAACTACTCTGCCATTCCTCATCACTTTTTCTCCGTTCCCTTTTCCTTTAGAAAAACCACCTGCAAAGGCTACAACCAGTGGGTAGATGACACACAATAACACCATTAAAACTACTGTAAGGCGTATCGACTGTAATATGTATTTTTTCATGATCTGTTAATTTTAAACAAATAATCCAACGAGTAAATCAATAATTTTAATCCCTATAAAAGGAGCTATAACACCTCCCAAACCGTAGATTAACAGGTTTCTGCGCAGTAATGCACTTGCACCAATTGGTTTATAAGCCACTCCTTTTAACGCCAGGGGGATCAGGATCGGAATGATGATCGCATTGAAAATTACGGCCGACATGATCGCGCTTTCCGGACTGTGCAATCCCATAATATTCAGGCTTTGCAATGCAGGGATCGATGCAATAAACAAAGCCGGCACAATCGCGAAATACTTGGCTACATCATTCGCGATAGAAAAGGTGGTCAGCGTTCCGCGGGTAATCAGCAACTGCTTACCGATCTCTACGATCTCGATCAGTTTTGTAGGGTCATTATCCAGATCCACCATATTTCCTGCCTCTTTTGCCGCCTGTGTTCCGCTATTCATCGCTACACCGACATCTGCCTGGGCCAGTGCCGGCGCATCGTTGGTTCCGTCGCCCATCATGGCTACCAGCTTACCCTGTAATTGTTCTTCTTTGATATAGTTCATCTTATCCAAAGGTGTGGCCTCCGCAATAAAATCATCTACTCCTGCTTTATCGGCAATAAACTTTGCCGTTAAAGGATTGTCGCCCGTAACCATAACCGTTTTCACTCCCATTTTACGCAGACGGTCAAAACGTTCGCTGATCCCCGGTTTAATAATATCCTGCAGTTCAATTACCCCTAGTGCTTTCTCATTTTCAGAAACTACCAGCGGCGTCCCGCCATTGGAAGCAATCCGTTTTACTTCATCTTCAATATCGATAGGAAACACATTTCCTGCATTTTTAACTATGTTCCGCATAGAATCAAACGCACCTTTACGGATCCTTAAACCTGCAGGCGTATCTATTCCGCTGGAACGTGTTTCTGCAGTAAACTTGATAAACTCAGAACCTTCAGGAATAGCAGGCATGGCATAATTAGCTTGTGCCGCAGCCAGTTCAATGATTGATTTACCTTCCGGTGTTTCATCCGAAAGGGAACTCAATACACAGGCATTTACAAATACTTTTACATCTACACCCATCGTAGGATAAAAATTGGTCGCTTTTCGGTTACCAATGGTAATCGTACCCGTTTTATCCAATAACAATACATCGATATCGCCGGCCGTTTCTACCGCTTTACCCGATTTAGTAATTACGTTAGCCCTCAATGCCCGGTCCATACCGGCAATACCGATTGCCGAAAGCAATCCGCCGATAGTAGTTGGGATCAGACAAACAAACAGTGAAATCAGTGCAGCAATGGTGATCGGCGTATTTGCATAATCGGCAAATGGTTTCAGCGTTACACAGACGATGATGAACACCAGGGTAAAACTTGCCAGCAGGATAGTTAAAGCAATTTCATTCGGCGTTTTCTGGCGGGAAGCCCCTTCAACCAAAGCTATCATTTTGTCCAGAAAACTTTCTCCTGGTTCTGTAGTTACGATGACCCTGATTTCATCCGATAATACTTTTGTACCACCGGTAACAGACGATTTATCACCACCTGCTTCCCTGATTACAGGCGCAGATTCGCCAGTAATCGCAGATTCATCAATGGTAGCAATGCCCTGGATGATCTCTCCGTCTGTAGGGATCGTATCACCAGCTTCACATAAGAAAATATCACCTTTTTTCAGGTCACTCGAAGAGCGCGTTTCAATTTTGCCATTGTCGAGCACCACCTTAGCCGGTGTTTCTTCCCTTGTTTTTCGCAGACTATCCGCCTGCGCTTTACCCCTCGCCTCTGCAATCGCTTCTGCGAAATTTGCAAAGATCACCGTTAAAAACAGGATCAGAAAAATAAAGAAATTATATAACGGTCCGCCTTGTCCCGCGTTACTCATCGAATAGATAGTAACGAAAGCCATCACCACTGTGCCTACCTCTACAGTAAACATCACCGGGTTGCGCACCATTACGCGGGGATCGAGTTTGATAAAAGATTGTTTTAATGCAGTCTGCACCAGGGCAGGCTCAAATAATTTATTAGAAGACTTCATGATAAGCTATTTAATCAGAGTAAAATATTCTGCAATCGGCCCTAAAGCCAAAGCAGGGAAATAAGAAAGGGCGTTCAGCACCAGGATTACCGCAAAGGTCATCAGACTGAAAGTCAGCGTATCCGGTTTCAGTGTACCAGCAGATTCTGGGATGTACTTTTTGGCGCCTAATAATCCGGCAATCGCTATTGGCCCGATAATCGGCAGGAACCTTCCTAGGAAAAGCACAAAACCGGTCGCCACATTCCAGAATACATTATTATCACCCAATCCTTCAAAACCGGAGCCGTTGTTCGCATTCGACGAAGTCATTTCATATAACATTTCAGAAAAACCGTGGAAGCCCGGATTGTTTAACCAGTTTTTCGGCTGCACCGCCCAAGCTGCATCACCATGTGTGGTAAATACAAAACTGGCAATGGCTGTACCCGCAAGGATCAGAAAAGGACTGAGCAAAGTAATAATTGCAGCAATCTTGATCTCCCTGGCTTCTACTTTATGACCTAAAAACTCCGGCGTACGGCCAACCATCAGTCCGGAGATAAAAACGGCAATGATCAGGTAGATGAAGTAGTTGAGTATTCCCACGCCGCAACCGCCATAAAAAGCATTGATCATCATTCCCAGCAGTTGCCACAAACCCGATAGCGGCACACCACTATCATGCATGCTGTTGACAGAACCTGTAGAAATAATGGTGGTTACTGTACTCCAGTAACCGGAAATCGCAGGACCAAACCGAACTTCCTTTCCTTCCATCGAACCGGTGAGCTGCGAAACGCCCATTTTGGCGATTGCAGGGTTACCACCTAACTCACTGCTCACCGTTGGAACCAGCAATAAAAACATGCCTATAGTCATTATACCGAAGATCATCCATGATAATCTTCTGCGCCTGATAAAGATCCCGAACGCAATTACCATCGCCATTGGCAAAATCACCTGTGCAATCAGCTCTACGGTATTGGTTAAATAAGTTGGGTTTTCGAGGGGATGTGCCGAGTTTGCACCAAACCAGCCACCGCCATTGGTACCGATATGTTTAATGCCGATCATCGCTGCTGCAGGCCCCCTCGATACGTTTACAGTGTCGCCCTGTAGTGAGATAAACTTGTCTTTTCCGTCATAGCCGGATGGCGTACCTGAAAAGGTAAGTATCAGTGCCACAATTAAAGACAGCGGTAATAATACCCTTGTAATCGCCTTTACAAAGAATTCCCAGAAGTTCCCTAAGTTAGTAGCCGTTTTATCTCTGAATGCTTTAAAGAATACGACTGCAGCGGCAAGACCGGTAGCGGCACTTACAAACTGAAGAAACATTAACACAAAATGCTGTGTAAAATAGGAAACACCACTTTCACCAGAATAATGCTGCAAATCGCAGTTAACTATAAAACTGATGATGGTATTAAAAGCAAGATCAGGTGTCATTGCCGGGTTGCCATCAGGGTTTAAGGGTAATTTATCCTGTGTGATCAGGATAAAAAATCCGTAAACCAACCAAACCAAATTTATAGTCAGCAGCGCCTTCATATGCTGCTTCCAGTTCATTTGTTCGTTTGTATTGATCCCGGATAACTTAAAAATCCCCGATTCTACAGGCTTTAAAAAATCAGTCCAGACTTTTTCTCCGGCAAACACCTTAGCCAGGTATTTTCCTAAAGGAATAGCTATCACCAGCGTAAGCAGCCAGGTAGCAACAATTCCAAATAATTCAGTGTTCATAGCGTTTAATTAAAATTTTTCGGGTTTAATCAGCACGTAAATCATGTAAATGAATACTGCGATTGCGACAATAAATAATGCGATCATGTTTTTTAGATTTTTTCGAACCAGTCGATTGATTTGTAAACGATCCATACCAGGATCAGCAGGGCGATAAAAAGTAGTATCATCATATCAGTAATTTCACAGGCATTGCCAATGACTATACCAACAGTGCACAGAACACTTTAAAAGATTAGAAAACAGCCAATTACACACTACACCCGATAGTTATAAACGAAAAAACCCTTCCAAAATGGAAGGGTTTTTATCGATATGAAAGGATTAATAATTTTTAATCGGTGCGTTTAAAACCCGGTTTATTGGGCTTTAAAGTACAAACTCATATAAAGCATTTGGTAATTCACAGCGTTTTGCCAGTAAGGCCAGGTGTGCCCGCCCGGTCTGATAATAAAATCATGGGCGATGTTTCTTTCCAATAGTTTTTCATGCAGGTTAAGGTTCACTTTATAAAAGAAATCATCTGAACCGCAGTCGATAATAAGTGCCAAAGAATTTGGCGTGAGCAAATGCACCAGGTTAATCACTGTATTTTTCTCCCAGTTTTCCGGGTTTGCGGCATAACTTCCCAGCTTCTCTTCAATTTTCCAGTTTTTAGGAAAAGGACGGATATCTACTCCCCCGCTCATGCTCCCCGCCACGCCAAAAAGATCCTGGTGTTTAAAGGATAGGTATAAGGCACCGTGGCCGCCCATACTTAGACCGGTAATCCCTCTGCCCTTTCTATCTTTAATCGTTTTATAATGATCATCGATCCATGGAATCAATTCCTTGGTGATATACGTTTCATATTTCCAGGCCTTATTAACCGGGCTGTCAAAGTACCAGCTGGTTACGTTTCCATCAGGGCAAACAATGATCTGCTGGTAAGTATCAGCAAGGGCTACTACATTCGGCGCTTTGGTGATCCAGCCAGAATAGATATCACCGGCCCCATGCAAAAGATAAACAACAGGGAATACTTTGCCTTTTTGATAACTATCGGGTGTAATGACCACAGCTTTTATGGTCTTTTTCATAGCTGTACTATACGTGTTCACTGTATCAACCGTTGCGCCTTTAACGCCTGTGCAAAAGATTGCGATTAAAAGTACCAGTACCGGGAATAGTTTTTTCATGAGAGCGAAGAATTAGGGATGTGATATGCAAAAATATTGGGTTCCATAATGATTTATCTTGTGGTTATTGGCAATAGTGCTGATATCAATGCAGGCTGCTTTTGATGGACGAGCACTGTTTGTTACAGCTTTCTTTACGCAAAATGGGAAAAATATCGAGATTATTAAAGTTTAGAGGCCGCTTTGATGAATCAATTAAAATTTTTCTGCCTGACAAGCAAAGTGTTAAGAGTTTTTTATTTTTTTGAGTAAAGGAAACTATAAAAATGTCAGCAGTTTATTTACCTTTGTCGCACACCAAATCAGTAAGGTTATTACAATCTGAATGTTTGGTCTCTGTAATTAGATGATTACAGACCTCCGCAAGAGGATAATAAAGGTGATACCAATTTTTCGGGGTGTAGCGTAGCCCGGTATCGCGCCTGCTTTGGGAGCAGGAGGTCGTAGGTTCGAATCCTGCCACCCCGACTTCAATAAAAAAAGAGATCAAATGATCTCTTTTTTTATGCCTAAAATTAACTGTTTCCAGGCTCTGTATGTAAGTGTGATCAACCACGGATCAACACCACAACTTTTGGGAATGGGTAGAAATTTTCTAAATTTGATTTACTATCAGGAAGCGTCCGTAGCCAGTGTTTTTACCTGCTGTGAAGCTGCCATCATATAAACGAGTGCCAGTTTACCTTCGGCGTCTTGAAGGTCACCTATCACCACAGTAATATCTGATGAAAGAAAATCTGTGCTGTTTTTAATATTGGATACCAGACCTACGGCGGTGTTGAAATTTCCCATCATGGAGTCGATGTTGTTGATCAGGCTGTTCAACATAGTGATTTGGATTTCGAAGTTGCTGCTTCTTGATTTCAAGTCATTGATGTTGTTGTTCCAGGTCACCAGCAGTCCGATGATCGCAGCCAATCCTACGAGCCCAAAAGGACCGAGAGCAATGAGGTAATACTTTCGCTGATTGAGAGATTCAACTTCCCTGTTAGCTGAATCGATTTCCACAGACAAGTTGTTGATATCTGCCTGAAGCGTGTTTCTTATGGTTAACAGGCTGTTTTGCAGACTGATAATCTGTTCCTTGGAGGCATTAAGCGCAAAAGATTTCACCTGAACAAAGTCGCGAATTCCTTTTGCCTGGATATTAATATCTTCTACTACTTTGATTTCCTGGGGGCTGATCCTGCCGGATTGCATCGTGGCGATTACCATATCAATGACGGGCTCAACCGTTGTAGTAAAACTGAGAATTTGCGACTGCAGCTCCTTCAGGATGATTTCGTCGTCAGCAAGTATCCCGGCAGCAGTTTGCTGAATCCCTTGTGCTGAGGGTGGAAGATTGGATATGGAAAGCATGCCCTGGCGTAAATTGACTAAATTTATAATGGACCGTGACAACAGTCCGCTGTTGGCAATCATAATGGGTTGTTTAAGGTTTAATAATATATTTTTAATGAATAAGCAATAGTGCTTAATTCATGTTTGCCAGGGTCAAAAGATACTGCCCGATAGTTTCATCTTTAGGTGCGTCTTTCTTCTGCACCCCCGACATTTGTTTCTTAATGATCTGAATATCTTCCAGAACAGCTTTGAAATCTGAATTCGCTGCAGCCAGGAACAGCTGCCTCAATTTGTCAACATCTGTGATGATACCGTTTTGGAGATCCTGAATAAGATTGTCCAGATCACCAACTATTGTATTCCAGGCATTTTGCATTTGCTGGACTGCTTCCAATGCTGAATTGGTATTATTATACAGTTGTTTGTAGGCCGTACTGGCACCCAACGCAAAATTCACTTCGTTTGTTAAACTGGATTGCTCACGGATGATACTGGCTTTTTGGCTATATAGGTTGTCAAGTAATATTGCAGATCCCGCTATGCCGCCAATTCCGGTCACCAGCACTCCGACGCCACCAATGACTAGTTCTGAGCTTGCACCTGCGGTAACAAGATCTGCTACTGCCCCAACCACAATCATGAAAACCCCCAATGCAACACCTATGGAACCAAAGACAATACCAGTTATGGCACCTCCTATTTGTGAATCTATATTTTCCAGGTCTTTCTTCAAGCTTTCGAGTGTACCGTTGTCGCCGTCCATAAAAGTATTGAGATCTTTTACTATCTGCGCAAAGGCTCCCGCATCTGAAGCGATGTTGGTGTTCAGAATACCAAGGTTTATCACCACATTTTTGCTGGCTTGCTGATATTTTACAGAAGCTTCTTTAATTGAAAAAAGTGTCTCGATCCATTCTTCAATAGTAGATCCTGGAGGTAACACATTAGGCACCTGGCTAACAAGGGTGTAATAATTATCAATATTTGTAAGGGTAAGGATGATATTCGGCGCAATGTTGCTGAGGTAGTCCTGTGCGTGTTCCTGCGCTTTGGAAAGCCCGCTGTTGATATCGTCTTGGAAACTTTGGAGATTTGGTATACCCGAAAAGTCGATTTTCGGTTGTTGAAGTACACTGTTGCAATAGTTCTGCACGATCAGCCCCTGAGAGGTTTGTGAGACCGTTGCAATCTTGGAATCCTGAGTGTTCAGGACTTTTGTAATTACTAAATTTTCCATAATGTATATTTAGAGTTGATTTGAGGTGATAGATAACTTTCAAATGTTTAATGGATACTACACGGTCATCAGCACCGCTCTTCTTCTTTGTGCAATACTGACCGGGTTGTAAAGAAACTGCTGGTATGCAGGATCGAGTTGAGCTCTTGTCTGTCCCTTAGCAATCTCAACAGCAAAGTCGCCGATATTTTCATTATTAGGTGCGCTGAGTGTCTGTACACCGCTCATCTGTAATTTTATCGTCTTTATATCCTCTATAGCGGTTTTAACCGCACCATTGGCACCTGCAAGAAACAAACTTCTTGCTGCATCAGTGCTGATTATACCCTTGTCAATATTACTGGCAATATTATCCATGTCACCGGTAAGCACACTCCAGGCGTTGGACATACTTGTAGACGCCGTTACGGCACCTTTTACCTGATCGCTCAGGTTTGTGTAGGCGCCTGATGCACCCAGTGCCATGTTCACCTCTGCTGTTAAGCTGGATCTCTGTGTCAACAGATTACCTTTTGTATCATTAAGGCCTTTAAGTACTAAAGCGGAAGCTACTTCACCGCCTATACCGGCTGCCAATACCGCAACACCACCAGCCGCCAGCGTCAGACTGGCTCCGGCAGTAATAAAGCTGGCAATAGATCCGACAGCGATCATGAAGACACCTCCTACGATGGCTAATCCACTGAGTACTATCCCAGCAATAGCACCTCCGATTTTTGAATCGATGTCTGATAGCTGCTTTTCTATATCTGCCAATACGCCCTGATCCCCGTTTACTGCTGCATTAAGATTAGAAACGATTTTGGAAAAAGCAGCAGCATCAACATTCAGCTCGCTGCTAAGCTTCGTCAGTGAACTGACAATTCCACTGCTGGCAGATTGATAAGTTATAGCCTGATCTTTAAGATAATAAAGTACATCTATCCATTCGTTTTTTGTCGAACCAGGAGGACAGGCCATTGGCACGGCACTATACAGTGAATAGAAGTTGTCGAGACTGGTCAGGTTGGTAATGATACTCGGCTGGATTACCGTCAGGTAATTATCAGCGTGCGACTGCGCAAGTATTAAACCATCATTGATCTCGGTCTGATACTTCTCGAGATTTTTGAAGCCAGAAAAATCTACCGCCGACTGCTGCAGCACACTGTTGCAGTAATTTTGGAGCTGTAAACCTACCGAAATCTGTTCCTTTGACGCGCTGTCGAGGTTATTAATAGGTTCAAAAATTAAATTGTTTGTCATAACATTTTGGTTTATAGTTGAGATAATATTTTACAGTTTACTGTGTCGGACAGAATAGAAATCGCCTATTGTTAATTTCTTTGCAAAGACAATGTGCAACTATTTATATAGCAAAAGACGGGATTGAAGTCTATCCTTTTCAGATGGAAAACACGCGTTTAGAAAATCGAGGGTTAATGATCATCGCATTAGGGGTAAACCCCTGATGAGATGATCATTAAAGCAAAATTAATTCTGTTAAAAGAGATATTTTACAGCTATAATTTCTATCTTACCAATAATAAATTTCACTATTAACCTCCTATCCTATGAACCTTTCCAAAGAGGTATCTGACTCAATCAAAGTGACAGACTTTCACATTATTTCAGAATCTGAATTCCGAAAATTTACGCTCGAATGGACCAAACAAGTTTCGAGCACAAATATGTCGTGGGAGTTTTTTCGCCGCAGTGATGATCACGGCGTTTCGCATATGCTGGGTCAGATTTATTTCAATGATGCAACGGTGCAGAATTTGCTGTCTTCTGTAGGCGTTAAAAAGATAAATGCCAGATTTGCAATAGTCGATGATTATGAACCTTATGAAATAACATCACGCGTATTTACGCTCGTTTTATATGCATCAGACAGTCAGGGTAAAAGATGCTCGGCTTATCACGTAGGCAGGCCGCAATATGACTATGCGGTTTTCTTTCCGGAGAAAAAAGAACCACAGGACATCGGAGACTTTATCTCCAGCCGTCTCGCCCAGAGATGGATAAATGACTGGAAAACAGTTTATCATGACTGTGCGAAGCTGCCACATTCTTTGGGGGAATTGTTTTTAACCAGTTATGGATATCTAAATGGATATAATTATATCATGTCCGATTTTATGTATACGTTATTCCCTCCAGGCACGCAGATCATCGATCATGGCGTAGTAGTGCTTCCTGTAATACATAAGCATGTTCGACATGATCCGGAAGGACTGCCCATTTGGCAACGGACATTTGGTTTAGTACTAGCGGGCGTGGAGCCAAATACAACAAACCAGTTAGTAAATTCCAGTCAGTTGGTCAATTCTTTCTATGATCTTTCTTTACCAACGCCGCCTGAGAATAATTGATTATTATTCCTGCATCCAGTTGCCCTGTTGAAATAGAAGAAGTATATGTACCCCACGCATGTTCTGGTACATATAGGATTGAAAATATCAAAATACTCGTATGAACGCTTGGGAAAAATATTTTTTAATCTGCTCGGGTTTTACGGTATTAATTCCTGTTTCAATAACCATTATGCGCTTTAAAATGATGGTATGGCCATGGCGTTTTCTTGCGATATTGATCTTCATCGATTTTTTAGCAGAAGTGATTGGTCACATATTGTATTTCCTTGGGATCAGCAATCACTTCCTATGGCCGGTTTTCATTCCTTTAGAGTTCTCCTTAATATTGTGGATCTATAAATCAGAACTTGGCATACTGGGCATCGGCAGACTGGTACCATTGTTTACCATTTTGTTTCCTGTTTACGTTTTGGTTGACTGGGTTTTCTCAAAAACGGACGGGCTTAGTTCGTTTCCCCATTTTATTGAAGGGATACTGGTATTGTGTCTGGTTATGTGTTATTATGTGAATTGCATGAGATCAGATATTGACTTGCATATAGATCGTCAGGCCATGTTCTGGTTATCCACTGGCTTATGTATTTACTTTTCAACCAATTCGATCATATTCCTGTTCAGTAACTATATCCAGTCTTTGTCGCTCCATTTCTTCAACAAGGTCTGGTTCATCCATGCCATATTTAACATTTTATTATATCTATTTTACTCATTAACAGCGTGTTTGATTCCAAAGAAACAGAACTATATCAGCTAATATCAGGAAGTGTACTTCTGATGCTATTAATGGCTATTGCTATTGTCATTTTTTTTATTGTCTATCAAAAAAGGTTACTCAATGAACAAAGCCGGCTGCAAAAAATACAGAATGATTATCAGCGACAATTGCTCAATGCCAGCATTGCAGTACAGGAAAAAGAAAGGATCCGTATAGGCCAGGATATGCACGATGAAATAGGGTCCTCACTGTCGGCAATCAGCATGCTGGTCAGTCAGCTGCCTCAAGGTCAGTCTGCAGAAACACAGCTTGTTTTGCGCATCAAGGAAGGATTAAGAGATATCATAAATGATGTCAGAAATATTTCAAATAATCTTTTTCCTGCTGTGCTATCCAGATTCGGGTTGGCTGATGCGCTGCAGCACCTGGTAGATCTGCTTTCATTGAATAATGATCTGGCAATTGAGCTTGATATTGACAGTAAATTTAAACTTAGTTTTGACAATGAGCTCGCCATCTACCGTATCCTGCAGGAGTTAATCAACAACGTTATCAAACATGCAGATGCCAAGAATCTTTTCATCAGGTTGAATCAATCAAATGGAAATGTACACATTATAGTCAGAGACGATGGCTGTGGCTTCAATATTACCGAGACCTCAGAAATGAAACATGATGGTATTGGTATTAAGGGCATACAGGCAAGGGTAGCTGTGATGCAGGCTGATTTTCAAATGGTGTCCGGTAAAAACGAAGGAACAATAGTTGAAATAAATATTCCAATAGATGAGAAATAAGATTAAGAATATTGTCCGGGACTCATCTGAAACCCGTATAAAAATTGCGATTGTCGATGACCACAGGTTATTTAGACAGGGAATTACCCAGATCTTGGAACAGATCGATCGTTTCGAACCCATCTTCGAAGCAGAGGATTATTTTCAGCTAGTGGCAAAAATGGAAGTGAAAATGCCTGACATTATTTTGATGGATATTCAGTTAAATGGCATCGATGGTATTGAGGGATGTAAGCAGATAGCAGACAAATATCCTCAGGTTAAAATCATTGCTTTGTCTATGCATACTGCTGATAACTTCATTTATCATATGATGAAAGCAGGTGCGAGAAGTTATCTGCCTAAAGACATTGATAAGGAAAACCTTGAAAAAGCCATCGACACTGTATTTCTGAACGGTTTTTATTTTACCGATACTGTTGCGGAAGTCATGTTGAAATTTGTGAAAGGTAATTATCACCGTAAGGTTCCTAAATATGGCGAAAGTATGCTCAGTAAACGGGAAATTGAAGTATTAAAGCTGATTTGCAAAGGGTTGACCACAGCGGAAATTTCCAATCAGTTATTTATAAGTGTAAAAACCGTTGAAGGCCACCGAAAGAATTTGTTGGAAAAAACAGGAATGAGCAATTCTGTCAGCTTAGCGGTATATGCGATCAAAAACGAAATTGTAACTGAGTAATCAAAGAGGCAGACTATTGTAAATGAATTTTTTCCCTCTATCACCCATCAAATTGCAAATTATTTTAATATGCCATCAATAGATTCTACTAACCAAATATCGCTTTATCGATCAAATCTTTATTTTTCCAACATTATTTTTTCAGAAAACATCAATAAACAAACAACCAGGTCAAAAATACAACAAATCAGACTAAAAGAATTAAAAAACGATCAACTTCTTAACAAAAAAGATACAATAGTGAAAAATTTAAACAAAATTTGTCAATAAATAGATAAAATTGAAGGTATTTAGGCTGCAAAAGGAAACTAAGTTTACCAAACAGGCTCCGAACCACAGAATCCTGTTAACCTAAACAACCAACAATGATAAAAATCTTACTAATTCCGTTATTAAGCATACTCCTTTGTCTGAGTAGTGCTTATGCCCAAAATTCTCCTGTTAAAGGAAAAATCATCGACAAAACAGGTTCTCCCCTTCCAGGTGCTTCTATTAAAGTAAAAGGAACAACAAATGGAACTGTGAGTTCTGGCATGGGGCTTTTTACTATTAATGCTCCCGGAACATCTACTCTTGTAATCTCAGCTATTGGCTATTTACAAAAAGAAGTAGCTGTAAATAATCAGCAAAACATCGAAGTTAAACTCGACGACAACAACGAGACCCTGCAGGAAATCGTTATCAATGGTGCTTACGGCCAGGCAAACAAAAGCACCTATACAGGTTCTGCAACTGTAGTTAGTGCTGCAAAAATACAGTCCACACAACCCACCAATATAAGTCAGGCTTTGCAAGGAATGAGTCCGGGAGTACAGGTACTCAATTCAGACGGAGCACCAGGCAGCAGCGGACAGATCACCATCAGGGGCCTCAGCTCGGTTGGCGGAAACAATTCTCCGCTGTACGTACTCGATGGAATGCCTTACAATGGCGATCTAAGTGCAATCAATCCGAACGACGTGGAGTCGATGACCGTCCTGAAAGATGCTGCTGCAACTTCGCTTTACGGATCCAGGGCTGCAAATGGAGTAATCGTTATCACTTCGAAAAAAGGGACTTCTACCGTACCTGTGATCAACCTGCGCACCAATTTCGGATTCTCTGATATGGCCGTAGCTTATCCTGAAAAAGTAAACCCGGGACAATTATTTGAACTTGCCTGGGAAGCGGTAAAAAACGGACAAACAGATCAGGGAAGAACAGCAGAACAAGCAGCACAATACGCAACTAATAACGTAGTGGGTTATTATTTTCAAACCCCGGCCCGAAATGTATTCAATACCTCTACCCCTATTGGTCTGGATGGCAAGTTAAAGTCTGATGCTGTTCAATTGTACAATGGCGACTGGTTAGGTGAATTATTCAGCAGGAGACTCCGCCAGGAACACACACTGGACATTAGCGGATCAGCCGGCCAGGATTACAAAACCCAGTATTTCATTTCCGGTTCCTACCTGAACGATAAAGGCAGTTTTAATGTACAGGAATTTGAAAGATATTCGGGCAGACTAAATCTGACTTCACAGGTGAAGAAATGGTTAACTGTCGGGACAAATATCTCCTACAGTCACTCCTTTCAGCAAAACCCAGGTGTAGAAGCACGCTTTACCAGGGTGATGCCGACTGTTTATCCCGTTTACGAATGGAACTATGAAACCAATGAATACAACAAAGATGCGTATGGCAATCTAATGCCAGATTTCGGCGACAATTCCCGTACAGAATGGAGAGGATGGAATCCTGGTTTCATGGGCGAATACAAAAACGCGTACGACTGGAATTTTGGAGGTGTGCAAAAGGACAACCTGAGCACCAGAAGTTTTACAGAGATCACATTTGTTCCCGGCCTGAAATTAAGGTCTGGTATCAGTACAGACTTCCAGCAGGATAATGGCCTTAACTATCAGTCTGCTACTTTAACAAGTTCTGCCGGATACGGCGGATGGGCAGGCCGCTCAGCGATACGTAATTTTTCATATACGCTGAATAATATCCTGACCTACGACCATGCCTGGGATAAACACCATTTAAATATTCTCGGCGGACAGGAAAGTTATAAATTAAAATATAACAATGTTTATACTTCAGCAGAGGGATTTGCTTCCGGAGGACTTTACGAGCTAAATGCCACCGCAGTAATGAACGCTACACAGTCTTATGAAGACAATTACCGCCTGCAGAGTTATCTGTCCCGGGCAGAGTATGACTTTGATAAACGCTACTATTTATCAGCGAGTTTCAGAAAAGACGGATCTTCACGTTTCCATCCCGACAAACGCTGGGGTAATTTCTGGTCGGCCGGAGCCTCCTGGTTACTAACGCAGGAAAATTTCCTTAAAGACACCAAATGGATCAATAACCTGAAATTAAGAGCAAGTTACGGAACTGTTGGAAACGACAGGGTTGCGGGAGGCTATTATGCTTACCAGGGATTATATAATGCAGGCTGGAATGATAACGGAAATCCGGGCGTTCTGCTGTCAGCCCTTCCAAATCCTAATCTGGTATGGGAAAGCAATGTACAAACTGATGTTGGTGTAGACTTTAGCTTATTCGGCGGCCGTATTTTTGGTTCCCTCGACTGGTTTAACCGTACCTCTAAAGACCTGATCTTCAGCAGGCCGCTTCCACCATCTGTAGGTATTTCTACTATCCTAGAAAATATCGGGGATGTTAAAAATACAGGTATGGAAATTGAACTGGGCGCAAAACTGGTTCAGGGCCCCGGTATTAACTGGTCTATTGACTTAAATGCATCCCGTTACAAAAACAAGATTACCAGGTTGCCGCAAAGCGAAATTTATGAAGGCCGCTTTAAGTTAACAGAAGGTGTGTCGCGCTACGAGTTTTTCGGTCCGGTTTGGGCAGGTGTTAATCCCGACAACGGAAATAATACCTGGTGGAAATTTACAGAAAACGGGCAGGAAAGAACTGAAGATTATACGGCGGTAAATACCACCTCTCAAATGAGATACCTGGGCTCTTCTATCCCTGATGTTTTCGGTGCTCTAACAAATAATTTCTCTTATAAAGGATTTGATTTATCAGTGATGCTTTATTATAGTATCGGTGGAAAGATGTACGATGGTGATTATGCCGAAGGTGTAAGATGGAGAAGAGGTTTTAATATGAGTGTAGACATACTGGACCGCTGGACACCAGAAAACCGGGAATCTGATATTCCAAGGTTATCAGAATTTACTCAAAATAATATCTCTGTATACTCATCTCAATACTTATTTGATAACACATTCCTGAGACTAAGGAATTTATCATTGGGATATACCCTGCCTGCTACACTCACCAAAAGATACGGAGTGAGCTCAGTTAAGATTTATGCACAGGGAACAAACCTGCTTACCTGGGGAAATGCTGCCAGACGCGGAACTGATCCCGAAACTACAATCAATGGAATTGTAAGCAATGGCCCTAATGGTACAGCCGCAGGTTCTGTACGTAAAAGCTGGTCGGCCGGTCTTCAAGTATCATTTTAAATCATTTTATAGAGGTTAAATATCAGAATTATGAAATATCAAAAAATTATGTTTTTCCTGTTAGGTGTGATGCTTTGCACAGGGGGAACAGGTTGCAAAGACTATCTGGAGGCAAACCCTTCAACCCAGGTTTCAGACCAGGTATTATTCAGCAATGCCAGTGGTGCGCAGACATTGCTTAACGGAATTTATTCTTATATCCGCCTGAGAAACCAGGATGTAGAGTATGGCACTATTATTCAATTAAACAACGGATTTGATGCCGCCGGAAATGATCTGATTATCAGAAACTCAATGGGTCAGCTTCAGGTCTATTACGCGCATAATCTTGCTGAAACGAGAGCAGATGCGGCTTTAACATCAAATGTATGGGCCTATTTTTACACGATCATCAATAATTCCAATATCATCCTGGATAATATTGATGCCACTGCAGGCGATCAAAGCCAGAAAGATTTAATTAAAGGACAGGCACTCGCCATAAGAAGCTGGGCATATTTTTACCTGGTAAGATTTTATCAGCAGACTTATGCCATTGCCAAGGATAAACCAGGAATCCCGTATTACAGTAAAGGTGCAACTACAGTGGGTATGCCCAGAGCAAGTGTTTCTACAGTTTACACCAATATCGTAAATGACCTGCAATCGTCTATAGCGCTGCTTGCACCAATGAACCGCAGTTTTAAAAGCCAGATCAATCAGCAGGTAGCTCAGGGATTTTTGGCAGAAGTTTACCTCGTGATGGAAGACTGGACAAAAGCGGCAGAGATGGCAAAAGCTGCAAAAACAGGCTTTCCCTTGATGAGCGCGGCCACCTACCAGGCAGGATTTAATGACTGGGCAAATGCAGAATGGATGTGGGCAGCACCACAAACTTCCGATTCTAATTTCGGCAACGCCTCTCCTTTCACTTTATGGGCTAACCAGACACGTGGCGACCGCTGGACTTTCGATTTCATGTATGTAAATGATACTTTTAAAAACTTATTCGAAGCGAATGATATCAGAAACCAGTTTTGGTTACGTACTGACATCGGACTGTGGACTTCAAGTAAATTCCGTGATGCGGCCGATTATTATGGAGATGTTGTACTCATGCGATCATCTGAGATGTTTTTAATTGAGGCAGAGGCAAATGCAAGAATGGGCAATGAAACGCAGGCAAAAACAGTTTTATGGCAATTACAGGATCAGCGTAATGCCACCAGAACATCTTCTACAGGTAGCCAGCTGATTGAAGATATCATGACGGAAAGACGTAAGGAATTATATGCTGAAGGTTTTGCCTGGTTCGATTTGATCAGGAACCAAAAACCTGTACACAGGGAAGGTGACCACCCGCTAAAGCCAGAGATTCCCGCAAGGTCATGGAGGTTCATCTTACAGATTCCTACAGCGGAATTTACAAGCAACAGGAGCCTTACTCCCGGGGACCAAAATCCTTATGACGGGATATATACTCCCTGATAAATGAACATAGCTATCTGTAGCAAATCCTTTTCCGGAACTGCAAATAGCGGCGAATAAAGAAGCCAGAATTCGATTACAGAAAACCAGACTGCAAGGCCCTCAAAAAGTTAAACAATTTGAGGGCCTTTTTATGAATAGAAAGCAAAGAATATTGATCCAACTCCATGAAACAGGGGTCGGCATCATAAAATCATTGGATAAGTTTGCAGAGCGATATATAAAATGACGAAACCAACAATAATGCCCTCTACCATCCATAATTTTTTAAGTTCCGGAATAATTTTTCTGAATAGCAAATGAATTCCTCCTGCAACCAGGGCCATAAAAAACAGAATAACAGGCAGTAGCCACTGAACAATGTCCCAATAAGGTTCACTGCGCTTAGCCTCACGGAAAAAGAGCACCCACACTCCGGTAATTATCAAACCGGCAGCAAGGAGCAACAGAGGAGTAATCTTAAATTTGGTCATTATTTTATAGCTATCTACTTTATTTTTTTAAGAATGTCCTGTTGTAATTCCAACGCCCTTTTTACTGATCATTTGTTCTAGTCATATAGGCCCTGATCAGCTTGATATTCTCTTTTTCAATTGATGTAAGGCAATTGTCTACATTTTTTCTCCAGGGTCTGTATTGCTCTTTAAAGATTGCAGCTATTTTCGGGTTTTGAAAAATCAGTCCATATCTTGCAAATACTTCATTGCACATATATTTCAATTCCTTTGTTGATTTCCCTGCAAGAAATGCTTCATCAATAGTTTTTAAAGATACCTCCGGATATTTCATCCCGTCATAATAGACCGCAAGATCCATTTGAAAATGACCTGCTTCGACAGTATCCCTGCCATAAATCTGATTAGAAGTAGGATCTCCATTTAACAGTACCGCCTTTTTAATCTTTCCGTCATACACTGCAAACACCCCTTGATACTTTCCAAAAGAAAAACGGTTGCCCTGCAAAGCTACGGTGTTAAATGTTATATATTTTTTTTGCCATGTCTCAGTTCCGGAATTACGGTCAACGCCCCAGTCATTTCCAGCCATCTGAATGATTATACCTGCCCTATATGGCAGGATTATCAAATCACGTTCTCCCTCAGATTCGCCCAGATGATAAACACCTTTCTGTGTCGCAGCATTAAGCTTTGATGCGGTAAATTCCTTTATGTCATACGGTTCACCACTATCTCCCTGAATGATTGTTTTTGGAAGCTGACCAAAGGTGCAAGCAGAAATTAATATAAAAGAGAGCGTCAATATATTCTTCATGATTATAAATTATAATTTAAAAACATACTCACACCGAATTAGTTTTAACTTACATACATCGGGTTAAAAAAAAACAGTTCAGCGTACCACAACCGGATACACTGAACTGATCAAAATAATATAACTCTTACTTCACACTGACGCCAATCTCAGCAGCAGTTATTCCATTTCCTTTTACTGCTCTGCGGCCAGTAAATCTAATATATCGCGCCGATACAGGTGCCTGTAATTTGATCACCTGGTTGATAGGATTAGCCCTGATATTAGAAAACTCACCCGAAGATGCTTCTTGCCAGTTCATCCCGTCAGTACTGCAATAAAAAGTATACAAATCTACAGTACCGTCCAATACCTTATCCTGACGAGGCAAATAAGAGAATGAAGATATCGGACGCAACTGCCCGAGGTCGATACTAATTGAGCCAGCTTTAAATTGCTGACTGGTATCTGCTTGTAAAGTGCTCCATACCGTATTTGGATTTTCATCTATTGCAGCGGTTGGACGACGACCAGTAGAATCAGCCATCAATATCCATTTAGATTTACTCAATCCAAACTGCAAACTAACCGGTTCGCTGCTGGCCGAGCCTACAGTAGCAATCGCAGTAACTACTCCCCCATCTTCCAGCAAGAAAGATTTTGTAAATGCAGCAGATTTCAAAGTAGGTACTGAGCCATCTAATGTATAATGGATACTGTTTACCGGCCCAACGGTCTCAATATTTACTTTTCCCTCAGCGTCACGCGAAATGATTGGTGAAGTTAAATGATCAGGTTCTTTATACAACCCAAAATCACTTAATGCGATGCTTACCGGCGAGTCTGTAACTCTTAGCCTTACCTTACTTGCTTTGATCGTCTGCTGTAAACGGATCAGCCTGTTCGCGCCAATGCTGGTGGCATCAGCGATCTTTTCCCATTTTCCATTGATAAAAGCGTCGATTTCTACCGCAGCAATCCTTTGTCCCAGTTTGATATTCTCGCGAAGCCGGATCACGTTGAAGCTTTTCTCAGCAGGTAAGTCAAGCGTTAATGATGGGTGAGTTACTTTTTCATCAGTACTCCAATAAGTATAACGATCGGCATCCAGCAGGAACTGCGGACCGAAAGCTTTAGCATTTTTACCACGGATATTACTTGCGGTTAATCGCGCGCCTTTAGCCAGGTTAACTGCAAATGTTTGCTCAAGGATAGCACCAAATTGCTTCAGCGAATTTACGTCTTCGGCATCCAGCAGCCCATCCCTGTTGGGCGACAAGCCAAGGTCGAGGTTTGCACCCCTGCCTACGCTTTTATAATATAAGTCGAGCAAGGTATAAGGTGATTTAACCTGTCCGTTCTGACTTTCATGGTAAAACCATCCCGGACGCAGCGAGACGTCACATTCCGCAGGCATCCAGTATTTGCCGTTCCGTGTTCCCTCTACACCCAGCCAGTGTTTAACATAGCCATTAGCAGGTTCCTTACCCGCATCGGGTGCCTCCGGCGTGTAAGTTGCCCAGGAAGTAAGGCCTGCATGGCCTTCTTCATTGCCTACCCAGCGAACATCCGGGCCAACGTCTCCAAAAATCGTTGCTGATGGCTGTAATTTACGAATCTCGCCCCATGTAGTATTCCATCCGTAATACGTGCTGCGGTCAATTTTACGGGGCTCATTTGCGCCACCGTAATAACCATCTCCCCCGTTGGCACCATCATGCCAGGAAATAAATAATTTACCATAATTTGTATACAGTTCTTTTATCTGTTCACGATATAAGTCAACGTATTCAGGCTTGCCATATAAAGGGCTATTTCTGTCCCATGGTGAGCAGTATAAGCCCATCTGCATACCTAACTTCTCGCAGGCCAGCTGGTATTCTTTTACCATATCACCCTTACCATCTTTCCATTTGGTTTTCGTAATATTATGTTCCGTGGTTTTAGTTGGCCATATACACAACCCATCATGGTGTTTAGCCACTATAACCACTCCTTTAAACCCACCTGCTTTTGCTGCGCCAACAATCTGTGCGGCATCAAAATGAGCAGGGTTAACAATCTCCGGATTTTCATCCCCAAATCCCCATTCTTTATCGGTGTAGGTATCCACACCAAAATGAATGATACAGTACATACCCATTTCATGCCAGTTCAACTGTGCCCTGTTTGGCAACACACCATAAGGTTTGGGGGCAAGCTGGGCAAAACCGGATAAACCGACCAGAAATAAACAGCTGGTAATCAGAAATCTTTTCATACTTAATTTTTTAACCATGCCGACGGAACATCCAGGGGCGCAGAGCCGTTAACACTATATTTTAATTTCAGCGTATAGCCACCGCCACCCTCTACAAAGTCGATATTGATGGGCTGCAAGCCTTTTCTTAATGCTGCCTGACCGCTTTTTTCGAATGGCCCATGCCAGCCGTCATTGTTCACTGTTTCATTTCCGGCAAGTTTTAAGATCCCGCCATCATCACAGGTAAAGAAAAAACTGTAAATACCATCTTCAGGGATATCCAGGTAACCGTGATATTTAAGCCCGAACGAAGGGGCTTTAGCCTCGGCTGGCACAACAACTTGCTGTACATTATATACCGCTTCAGGTGTGCCGGTCATCAACTCCGCACTTTTATAAGAACCAGGAAAATAGTCGCAAAGCAGGCCAGGTTTAGCAGCCATTACATTCACCACAGGGGCAGCCATATCCTGCTGCCTGTAATGTAAATTATAGACATCCCCTCTCCTTCCTGCAGCAGTAAATGCCGCAAGGCGGATAAAAGAAGCCTTTTTGATAGTCAAAGGTTGTTCCAATACAGTCGATTTCATATTTGGCACACTCCCATCAGTAGTGTAACGTAAAGTTATACTTTTCAACGGTTTTTCAGGGTTCAGCAAGGCATAATCTGTATATACATTCTGCTCTACTATGCCGTCAATATCCGGGAGGCGGTAACTCACCCGCAACGCATCCAGCCTTGGGAACTGGCGGATCATCCTTTGCTTAAAAGCAGCATAATCGTGTGTGTCCGACCATAATCTTTCTGCCAGTGCCGTCATCCTTGGAAAAATCATATAATCTGCCCTGTTTTCCGTAGGGATTTTTTCCGTCCATGTATTTGCCTGCGCACCTACAATGTTCTTCGCCTGTTCGGTTGTTAAGTCCGCCGGAACAGGGTTAAACGCATATACATTAGCCAAAGAATTCTGATCCGGCTCGTTATCAAAATAAAGCGGGTTGCCCGGAGACATGACAACCTGGTTACCGTTTTTAGCTGCTTTTGCCGGGGCATCTGCCACCCACGAACGCCAGTACATCACCATCGCCGTAGAACTTACCCCATCTTCCAGAATTTCGTCCCAGCCAATCAGCTTCCGGTTTTTGGAATTGAAAAACTTCTCCATCCTGTTGATGAAATAACTTTGCAGTTCAGCTGTAGTTTTTAGACCGTTTTTCTGCATGAAAGCTTTACACTCCGCAGAACTGTCCCAGCTGCTGCGGTCTACCTCATCACCGCCGATATGGATATATTTTCCCGGAAAAATCTCCATGATCTCCGTAAATATATTTTGTGCAAACTCAAAAGTTGCTTCGTTACAAGGACAGATTGGCGTTGTAAACAACTTGCCCCATTTGTTCTCCCCGTTGCAAGTCAGAAACGGATAACTGTTAATCGCAGCCATCATATGCCCCGGCATATCCACTTCAGGGATAATATCAATATGACGTGCTGTTGCATAGGCAACAATACCTTTCATTTCTTCCTGTGTGTAAAAGCCGCCGTACATTGTTTTCCCATTTTTAACAACGATATGTTTCGGGTCTATAGCGAAATCAGCGTTATCCTTTGCTTTAACCATACAGGCAGAATCCTGGTTATTGAAAGTGCGCCATGCTCCTTCCTCAGTTAATTTCGGATATTTTTTAATCTCTATCCTCCAGCCCTGATCGTCGGTCAAATGCAGATGAAACTTGTTGAACTTATATAAAGCCATCAGGTCGATAAACTTTTTCACATAGGCTATAGAAAAGAAATGCCTGGAAACATCCAGGTGCATACCCCTCCAGGCGTAAGCAGGACGATCTTCAATCTGCAATGCCGGTAAAGAAACCTGCTTAACAAAGACAACCGGATGTTCGTTTGCAGGTAAAAGCTGTCTGACCGTTTGCACAGCCCTGAACATACCTGCAGGCGTACGGGCGGCAATCACTATCCCCGAAGGTGCGATAGTTAAAGTATATCCTTCTTCCGTTTTAATTAAAGCACTGTAACGCAAAGTGATCGAACCTGAAGTTTTAACAGCGCCGATCTTCAGGGGTTTTACCAGGTATTGTTTTAACAAGAGATTCAACTGTCCGGCCTCCCGTTTAAAAAGCGGGTTTTCGTTTACAATTACTGTAGCAGTATTAATGGTAAATACTCCCTTACCCTCCCTTAAAGAGGTAGGGTAAGGGATCAGTGCCTGCTGTACTTTCACCTGCTGGGCTTTCAATCCGGATACACAGATCAAACAAAGTATAAAAAGAAACAGGACTTTACTGCTGGTTATCAATTTCATAAAAATCTATTTTGAGGAGAACATCTATTTTGAAGAGGACAAGTTATCTACAGCTACTACGCTATCTAAAATCGGATGGTCAAGCGCAGCGATCTTCTGGTGGCCAGACCTTAACTGGTCGAACACTACAATTTCATTCTTCCCCTTTTTCAACCATACCGCCGGTACATAAATCGTTTGCTGTGCACCGATCTGCCAGTACTTACCCAGGTTATGCCCGTTTAAAAAGACGAACCCTTTTCCAAACTTGCGCATATCCAGATAAGTATCCGCTACTTCAGTCAGCTTAAACTCTCCTTTGTACAAACCTGGCTGTACGCCTTTAATAGCATCAGCACTGTATTTCCATTGTTTTAAATCTGCGAAGGGTAAACTATATATCTTCCAGTTTTGCAGTGATGCGCCATTTAGTAATACCTCTTTCGTAATCCCATGCCTGTTATCGGTCAGGAACGGACCATAGTTAATCCGCCCGTTATTTTCTACTAAAATATCCAGTACGGCGTCCTTCGGTAAATCCGAAAGAACCAGCGAATCTTTATTAATCCTGCGGTCAAGCGTTCCAACTTGTACACCATTCACATAGATCGTTGCGTAATCCCTCAGCTCTTTCACTTTCAATAATCCGGCAGTACTCACTGTTGTGCGGTATAAAACGAAACCATAAGCCTGGTTCAACTCTTCAAACGTCTTTAATCCTGCAGATACTACAGGCGATGGTAACTGGCTAAAAACTGAAGCATAACTTTCGAGTTTGATTTCCGGGATAACCATCGTCGGCTTTTTCAACGGAACAGCAGGTAATTTAACTCCTGCCGGCAAATGTTTTTCAATCACCGCCCTGAATTTTAAGAATTTCTCTGTCGGATTTCCTGCTTCATCCAATGGCGAGTCATAATCATAACTCGATACCTGCGGTGCATAAGGTTCTTTCACATTCATATTTGCACCATTCATAAACCCTCTTGTGGTACCGCCATGAAACATGTACATATTGATAGAAATACCAGCTCCGAGAATAGCATCCAACTTTTTAGCAGCATCATCTGCGCCTACTTTTGCATGTTTTTCGCCCCAGTGGTCAAACCATCCCGGGTACCATTCCGCAACGTAATACGGGCCTTTACCTTCATGATGTTTATTGATCAGCGTTTTCACCTGTGCAGGATCTTCCAAACCATTCACCGCAGGCAGATAACCCGGTAAATAACCTTTTGTCATCTGGTCTGCACCATCACAGGTAAACAGCACCCCGTCAAAACCCGCCTCGCGAAAAATCTGACGGTTTAAATCCATATAGCTTTTATCATCGCTGTAAGAGCCATATTCATTTTCAATCTGTACCATCAGGATATTACCCCCATGGGTAACCTGCAGTGGCACCAGTTGCTTAGCCAGCTGATTAATATATTTTTTATAGGCATCAATAAAACGCGGATCTTTACTGCGCACTTTAAGTGAGCTGTCTTTCAGCAGCCAGTAAGGATAACCGCCAAATTCCCATTCTGCACAAGCATAAGGACTGGGGCGCATCACTACCCACAGGCCTTCTTCCTGTGCGATCTTCACAAACTCGGCAATGTTGTTGTTACCGCTAAAATCATATTTCCCCTGAACTTCTTCGTGTGCATTCCAGAACACGTAGGTACCAATCGTATTTAAACCCATCGCTTTGGCCATCTTCATCCGGTCGCGCCAGTATTCTTTTGGAATACGTGCACAATGCATCTCACCAGAAATCATTTGCAATGGTTTTCCATCCAGCATAAATGCGGTATCACCTAATTCAAAATGATGCGTCGCTTTTTGTGCGTGCAGATGGAGTGTAAAGCATAATAAAACAGCGGTAAGGAGTGTAACAGGTAATTTCATCTTTATTGGTTTAGTATTTTCGGTTGTAAGCTATAGTGTTGGAGAACGAAATAATTATTGAGTATTATGTGTATAGTTAGCCCTGCTTATCATAATCAGGAGCCCGGTTCACCAGCAAAAAACTTATGTTATAGAGGTTAAAAATAGCAAAGACATTAACAATATCCATCCGGAGAGGAAAATGTTAATGTCTTTGTTGTATTTATGGAGATAGAATTACCAACCAGGATTCTGTGTCAGGTTTTTATTCAGGTCCAGTTCGTTTTGTGGAATAGCCCACAGATAGTCGCGCGTTGTGCTGAAAGAACGTTTTTCGACCAGTACGTGTGCCCCGTAATCTGCTCTGTCTGTATTGTAGTTATTCAATATACCATAAACGTTTCCCGGCATAACTGTTTCTGCAATTTTCCACCTGCGTATATCGAACAAACGATTGTCTTCTAATGGGAATTCTACACGTCTTTCACGGCGGATGATCGCTCTTAAAGCAGTTTGTGTAGCAGCAGTTGCCGCAGTAACTGGGGGCATGTTTACACCCGGTCTTTGTCTCACTTTATTGATGGCGTCATATACCGACTGATCAATTGCGCCTGATTCTACTTTTGCTTCTGCATAGTTTAATAATACTTCTGCATAACGCAGCAATACAATATCATTTGATGAATTGTTATCGTAACTGCCTGATATCACTGTAGGAATATATTTTTTATAATAGTAACCTGTGAATGACCCATTGTTTTTACCCAACCCGTCGATAGAGTTTGGTGCAGTTACATCAATCGTAATACCGTTAACCACACTGCCCGGAACAACAATGGTCAGTTTTAATCTTGGGTCACGGTTATCAAATGGTTTGCTTGCATTGTATAACGGCGAGGTAGCAATAGTATTTCCGTCAGTACATTCATACTCGTCTACCAGGCTCTGTACCGGGGTAATTTCCGACCAACCGCCTACCGAAGGACCGCCAACCCAGGTTGCAGTACCGTTAGCGTAAGTGTTAGCCAGGTAGCGGCCCGAAAGGATGATTTCTGAACTGTTTTTATTAGTGCCATTAAACAAGCTCAGATAATCACCATCTATGGTATACTGACCTAAAGTGATTACCGCCTGTGCAGCAGTGGCCGCGTTTGCCCAGTCACCTTCATACAGGTAGGTTCTTGCTTTTAAGGACAATGCCGCACCTCTTGTAGCCCTTCCGGCATCTGCTGTGCCATAAGAAACAGGAAGATAGTTTGCAATTGTATCCAGTTCTTTAACAATAAAATCGGCAACCTGTGCTCTTGGTGTGCGGGTAACCATAAATTCTGTTACCGGCTGTACATGTGTAACCAATGGTACATCGCCATACATCCCAATCAGCTGCTGATAAGCATAGGCACGCAAAAAACGCGACTCGCCAATTAGCCTCTTTTTCATCTCATCCGACATGCCGGATACTTTGTCAATATTGTCCAGCACATTATTAGCCGCACCTATCATTGTGTAAAAGTTGTTCCAGTAGTGGCCAAATACACCGGTACTGCTGTTAGCTGTTCCATTTCCTACATAGATAATATCTGAGGGCCAGTTGCTCCAGGCAAAACTATCATCCGTAGCACCAGATAAAAATACCCTGTCCCAAAAATCTCCAAGGTAACGGTATACGTTATTTACGGCTTGTACTGCGTTTGTTTCTGTTTTCCAATAGGTAGCGCCGGATGAAGCATCGGTAGGCTGCTTATCCAGTGCATCTTTTTTACATGCAGAGAAGCTGATGGCGATAAATGCTGCTGCTGTAATTATATGTTGAATTCTTTTCATTTCTCTGATTTTAAAAATTTGCATTTAGACCAACTGTAAGGGTTTTAACCTGCGGATAATACCTGTTGTCATTCGGCGATTCCGGATCGATATCGCTGGAAAGACTGCTGAAAGTAAACAGGTTTTGTCCCGAGGCATAAATCCTCAGTTTAGACAAACCGATTTTACTGACTACCGATGGTTTGATGGTATAACCAACCTGCACGTTTTTAACACGCAGATAGGCTCCGCTTTTTACCCAGAAAGAAGAAGACAAATAATTTAAGTTAGATGTGATCAATCTTGGATAAGCTGCGCCTGTATTAGTTGGTGTCCAGCTATCTTCCTGCAATGATTTAAAGTTACCATCAGTACTTAATGGCGCTTTTTCAATTGGAAGTACATTGATATCTACTTTTGCCACACCCTGCAGTAAGGCAGAGAAATCAAACCCTTTATAACTTGCACCCAGTGTAAATCCATAAGTATAACGCGGTATATTGCTACCCAGGTAAACACGGTCGGATGCATTGATCACACCATCACCGTTTTGATCTTTGTAGATCAGATCACCCGCAGCAGTGTTTTCAGTTTGTACTGCGTGTGAGCTTACTTGTGCGGCCGACTGGAATATGCCTTCTGTCTGGTAACCGTAATATGCGCCGATTGGAACTCCGGTCATATAACCCGTAACAATCATATTCGCATCAGTTGACAAATAATCCGTTCCTTTCAGGTCTGTGATTTTGTTTTTTACGTCGGAAATATTACCGCCGATATTATATTTAAAATCATCACCGATACTGCCGCTGTAGTTTACGCTGAATTCAAAACCTTTGTTTTCCATACTTCCTGCATTTTGATAAGAAGGCTCAAAACCAACAGTTGCAGGAATATCCAGTTTATAAAGGATCTGGTCAGTTTTTTTGTTGTAGTAATCAAAAGTGAATTTCAGTTTATTATTTAATATGCTAACATCTAAACCAATGTCAGACATTGTAGTTGTTTCCCAGCCCAGACCACCGTTGGTGTACATCGACTGACTCGCAGCGGTGTTTAATGCGCCGCCAAAGGGGTAGTTGTTGTTATAACTAAAGGTAGACTGGTAAGGATAGTTCAACGTGGCAGAAGAACCATTTGCCAATGGGTTATCGTTACCCAGTTTACCCCATGATCCCCTGATTTTGAGTTCCTGGATACCAGTCACGTTTTTCATAAAATCTTCTTTAGCTACGTTCCAGCCTGCAGAGAAAGAAGGGAACCAGCCCCAGTTAGATCCCTTCGGAAAACGTGATGAACCATCACGACGGATATTAGCTTCGAAAAGGTATTTATCATCGTATGAATAGTTCAGCCTGCCAAAATAAGAAAGCAGCAAATATTCTGTAGAGTAGCCTGAGTTGGTCGATGTACTGGCAGAACCGCTATTGATTTCATCCAGGTCACTGTCAGAAATGTTATTACGGTAAGCAGAAAGATAATCATAGCTTTCGCTTAATCTCGAAGCTCCGCCAAGCAGGTTAAAGTGGTGCTTACCAAAATCCTTTTTATAGTTTACCAATGCCTGGTAATTCTGCATCCAGTAATCGATACGTTCTTTGGTAATGTTATTGGTTGTACCCAATGGAATAGGCGCTTTCGTAAAATAATTTACATAGTCGTTCAATGCTTTATTATGGATACTGTTGTTTGTACTTTGATAGTTGTCAGACGCTATAGCCGAGATCGTCAGCCCGTCAATAACTTTGTAAGTCAGCTTAAAATTACCAATGAACAGGTTTTTCTTATAGTTGTATAAACCGCCCTCTTCCTGCAAACGTACCGGGTTTTGTCCGCCACGCAAAGTTGCCCATGTTCCATCCGTGTATTTATCTACACTTAACGGGTTAGCAATTGCAGCCTGGCTAAACTGGTACCATGCCGATCCGGCAACGCCTTGAGGTTCTTTTTGATCAGAAATGTTTGCTGAGATATCTGCGCTGAAATCCAGTTTGCTGCTGATTTTTGAATCTGTATTTAAACGGACAGTAAGGCGGTCGTAGTCCATATTTTTTACTAAGCCCGACTGATCAAAGTAGTTGGTAGAGAAACGGTATTGATTTTTCTCATTTCCTCCGGCTACGGCCACACTGTGCTGCTGCTGAAAACCATTTCCGGTTAATACCTTGTCCAGCCAGTAATTGTCAGGATACAGGTTCAGGTCGCGGTTCGGATTATCGTACTGTGCAATCTGTGATTCAGAATATACTGCCCCGGCACCGGAGTTAGTATACATCAGGTTCGCCAAAGTCATGAACTTCTGCGCCCCTACATATTCCGATAAACGTGTCGGATTCTGCCATCCGAAATAATTCGAATAAGAAATACTTGTCTTGTCTGCCGCACCGCGTTTAGTAGTAATCAATACAACTCCATTTGCCGCTCTTACACCATAGATTGATGAAGCCGCAGCGTCTTTTAATACCGACATCGAAGCAATATCATTTGCATCAACATTGTTCGCATCAGTCTGGACCCCGTCAACCAATACCAATGGATTGTTGTTATTCAACGTACCGATACCACGGATACGGATGGTACCCATATCACTTCCCGGCTGACCGTTACTTTGGGTTACCGTCACACCAGATGCTACCCCTTGTAAAGCCGAAGAAACTTGTCCCACTGCCTTAGAGCTCAGTTCATCCCCTTTGATAGAACTGATCGCACCGGTAAGGTTAGCTTTTTTCTGTGTACCATAGGCCACTACTACAACTTCAGATAAGGCTTTAACATCCGGTTTCAAACCAACGTCAATCTGTTTGCGGTTATTGATCGCAATTTCCTGTGCGGCATAACCAATAAAAGTAAATACCAATGTGCCGCCGCTTGCAGGTACGCCTATCGAATAGTTACCATTGGCATCCGAAGAAGTACCCGTTGTTGTTCCCTTAACAATTACACCGGCTCCGGGAATCCCCAGTCCGTTCTCGTCGGTAATCTTTCCTTTTACTACCGATTGCTGTGAAGCAGCTACAGGAGGTTTCTCTTTGATGATCAGGTTTTTTTCATCAAGCAGGTAAGTCAGCTGTGTATCTTTCAAGCAGATATCCAATACTTCATTTAATGGCGTATTGACAAAATTAAGATTCTTAGCCTTTGCATTTTTGAATAATCCCGGCGACCAGAACACGTTGTAGCCGGTTTGTTTGTTGATCTCTTTGAACACTTGCTTTAAGCTTGCATTCTTTTGAGAAAAGTTAATCCGCTGCGCAAAACCCGCGGCACTCACCTGCAAAAGCACGGCGAAAATCAATACTGTAGTCAGCTTCATAACGAGCAGGAATTTCTTAATGTAGCCTGAAGGCCTACAATAGTTTACAATAAATTTTTTATACATTTATAATATCTGTTGAATGAATAATGTGAAGGACAATTTTGCATATTGTTAAGCAGATGAATCAGGGACATCGCGAGTGTTCCTGATTATCTTTAACCAACAGCCCGCCGTTAGCTTGAATTTTGTTTCTGATACATGTAATTAATTTGGTTAGGTTAGTTTTATGTTTGTTTTTGTTGATATCGTATTTTTTCTTGCTGATCGCTGACCCGTTTCCCTAACAGCTTAATTGTTTTAGTTTTTACAGCTACCTGGTTTTTTATGGACAGCTTACTTTCTTCGTGATATTCTAATCGTCCGCCCCTCCAGATCATACCGTATATTCCCAATCTGGTTCAGCCTTTTCAGCAATTCCGAAACATTGGCAAAGCGCGTAGTATAAGCCGCAATCTGTTCCTGTTTTAATGCCGCATCCGAATACTCGACCTGCAGATCGTACCATCGTGCAACCTTAGCCATGGCGCTGCCGAGCTCTTCATCATCAAAACGGAAGAACCCATTTTTCCAGGCTACAGCAGTTTCCGTATCTACATCAGATACAACAATAGCACCCGAAACTTCTGCCTGTTGGCCGGATTTGATCAGTATGGATTGATGGGGAGTAGTAATGCGAACGGACCCTTCGAGCAAAGTAGTTTTAGCAGTAGGGTCTTCGGTATAAGAAGATATATCAAAATGAGTACCGAGCACTTCGACCGACTGAGTCGGCGTAGTCACTACAAAAGGTCTCTTTTTATCTTTTGTAACTTCAAAATAAGCTTCGCCAGTCAGGTTTACCTTCCGGCTGCCATTTGCTGCAAACACCATCGGAAATTTGATTGCCGAAGCAGAGTTCAGCCATACGTTCGTACCATCCGGCAAAATCACCTGGTATTGCCCCCCTCTGGGGGTAGAAATCGTATTAAAAAGCAGGCTTGATCGGGGATCATCAGATTTGAAACCGGCCAGATCGTATACTATTTTTCCATCCGCCGTTTTTGTGATGCGGATACCAGATTGTTCCGCAAGTTTGCCATTGGCAATAGCGGACAGTAAAATCTCTTTGCCATCCGCCAGCGTTAATACTGCATCATTTTTTCCGGGAGTAATATCAGCAGCCAGAACTTTGGCAGCAGCTTTTTGCCGGGAAGCCATCTTCTTCTGGTTCAACACAAACAAAAATGAAAGCAAAACTGTAACCGAAGCAGCAACAGCTACATAACGGTACCATTTTGGTACTATTCTTTTTACAGGTAACGAAAGATTGAGGGGCTGCTCTTCCTCTTTAATGATTGCAGAAAACCGGGCGTTTAAAGTAGACCTTACTTTTTCCGGAAAAGCTTCAAGATCTGCCTTTTGTGTAAGCTGGGCCAATATCAAATCATCATAAACAGAGTGCTGGTCAGCATCAGCTAAAATCGCCACTATTCTCGCGACCTCCTCCTCTGAACATTCATTATTAATCAGCCTCTTAAATAAATCATCCGGAATTTCGCCCATACTTTAACCCTATTTCCGGTAAAGACGCTTCAAAAATAAAAACGGGGGGATTGGAATAAAGAAAAAATCAATGAAATTTTAAATCCGTTTAAAAACACGCAATTCTTTCATAGAAAGGCGGGTTATTACACATAAATAATCGTGATGTATCTTAAAATGATCAGGACTTATAAAGAAAAGCCAGCAGAAACAAACCAAAAGTGATATCCATATTTGATAACAAATAGACTTTAACTGATTGATTAGCTTTGCTGAGGTATTCTTTTACCGTATGTGGTGAAATTCCCATCTTTTCTGCCGCCTGTTTATATGTGTAACCCTGAATTTTACAAAAAAGGTATACAGATCGCTGCTGAGGTGATAGTTTCTCTAAAGCGGTTTTTAAAAGATGCTCACTCTCCTTATAATTCAGGGCAGCTTCGATATGTTCGTAATTTTCTGTAGCGATACTTTTATAGTGCTCCATCATTTTCCGGTCCCTTTGCAGCTTCCTGAAAAAATCATATACCAGGTTTTGCGCTGTTCGGTACAAGTAGGGTAAAAAATCAACTTCATTATCCAGCTCCTCCCTTTTCTGCCATATTTTTGTGAACAGCTCTTGGATCAGCTCCTCCGCGGTGAGCTCGTCCTTTACCATTTTTAAAATATTAAGATATAGTCTCGGGCTAAACTGATGATACAATTGCTCAAATGCGCGTGTATCCCCAGCCTTGATTTTAAGCACAAGATCGGGTTCAATCGCATAAAGTGAAATTGCAGTAGTTGACATTCAAGTCTAAAGGTACATCAAAACATATCAACATAACATACATTTTGATCCTGCAGACCCTTCATTTATGAAATAAATTTTACAGGGAGGATTAAACCCTCCCCATAAATGGATCACTAAAACTATGTTCTCCGGTTTCTACCCTGCCAGCAAAACGCTGTTCAAATGAGGGATAACCTTTAACTTTAACACTGAAATCATACCAGCCATAGCTGAACTTCAGATCAAGGATTGCTGATGCGTTTTTGTCCGTTAGCGCGATGCTTTTAGCCTTGCTGCGGTAAGCATTATCAGTTATGGTAATCTCATATTGCCTGCCCTTATCCGGGTTTTGCATTTTAAGTTCCACATTTCCGCTCATTTTACTACGGTGCAGCCTGTCTTGCTGGTAATCACAAACCAGGTGAAAATCAGGATCAGTATGGTCACCTTTAAATTCCCGCATAAATCCATTGGGTCCGTAAACCTGGATATGGTACTGCTGGTTTTCAAACATACTCAAAGGCACTTCATCCTTAACGGCATCGCCGGCTTTAACGGCATAATGCCTGCTTTGCATCTCGTCCCATTTCAAAGTACCGTCGGCTGCCGCAGCAGAAGTTTTACCAGGAAAATAGACATTAAACGGGGAACCCATTGTTCGTTCACCGAATACATCGTTCCTCGATTCAAAATTTAATTGAACGTGCCCATCTGCAGCATTGTATTTACCAGACACATATAACTGGTAAGGAATTGCAGAAGAACGGCGAATCCCCCGCTCCTGCCTTGGAAGCAGCGAAGTCTCGAAAGGGTTACTGTTAACCGTTTCTACCTCCGCTTTTGATAACGCACGGAAATCTGATGGCAGTGCCTTAAACTTCGCATTGAAAATACTCTGAATAAACTTATCCTTTTCTACCGGCTCCGGATATTGATCAGTTTCTTGATCAGCAGGACGGAAAACCGAGGTCAGGTCGCCCGTAACGGTACGTCGCCAATCACTGATTTGCGGTTGTTCAATCTTTTTACCCGTTTTTGCACTCAGAAAATGTTCCAGGAACTGCAGGTTCGACGTATGGTCGAACACTTCCGAGTTCACCCATCCCCCTTTCGACCAGGGAGAAACTACCAACAGCGGCACCCGGTAACCCAGGCCAATTGCACTTTCTCTTTTCTGTCTCATGCCACGCGCCGCTTCCTGCTTCATCGAAACATGCTCCGCGCGTGTATCCATCCCCGCAGAAGCCTTACCCGTTTCGGGCTTATCCGTATGCGGCGGTAAAAATGGCGGCACATGGTCAAAATACCCATCATTCTCATCATAAGTGATGATAAAGATCGTCTTTTTCCAGACCTCCTGGTTTTTAGTCAGGATATCCATTACTTCAGAAATATACCAGGCGCCATACCATGGAGAGCCCGGGTGGTCTGAAAAATTTGATGGAGGTACCAGCCACGAAACAGTGGGCAGTCCGCCGGTTTCCACATCTGTTCTAAACTGATGCAGTACATCGCCTTTCGGCACCTTCATCTTCCTTTTTACCCCGTTATCATCATAGGTCATGTCTACCACCTCATGATAAAAGGGGTCATTTTCATTCGTAGTAAATGCTTTTTTATGGATGCTTTTTTCCCTTTCAGAAAGCTTGTCCCATCGTTCTTTATTCCAGATTTTCTGATCGGTCCTTACCATATCCAGCTGTTTCTGCTTCCGCTTTAAGCTGCCGGCAGATTCAGTATCGGCAGCATTAAGTTTGAGCTTAGCCTGCAATTCCTTAATATCCTTTTCCAGCGTCACACCAAACTTGTCCATAAACTCCAGGTGTTTACCGTGAAGGCGGACGTTATATTGTTTAAAGAATTCCAGGTCGTTATCTGTAAAGTTTGACAGCCAATCCTCTTCTTCACCCTCAAAGCCAACAGGGATGCTCAGTTCATTCTGATAAGTTTTCCAGGAAATCCCCATCTCCTCCAAACGCTCCGGGAAGGTAGTCCAATGGATATCCTTATGGTCGATCTCTTCATTCCAGACATGTGCCTTCGATTGCTCGTTCTGTTCTTCGCGAACGGTACCCGAAAAAAAGAACAGCCTGTTCGGACTGGTCCCGGTCAGTGAAGAGCAAAAATGCTGGTCGCACACCGTAAACGCATCTGCCAATGCATAATAAAAAGGGATATCCTCCCTGTTATAATAACCCATCGTCAGCGGCATCTCTGCAAATTCCCGGTTGCCGGATTTTTTACTGTCCAGCCATTTATCAAACTTGCCGCCATTCCTTGCATCAACCTGGTTTTCCCAGGAGTGCGGAAGGGAGCTCATCCATGTGGCCTTTGTATCTTTAAGATTGAGCCTGAACGGCGCATAAGTATGCCCTTTCGCATTACTTTGCAACCATACCGGGTTTTTATCAGCGAGGCGGATTGCCCGGGGATCGTTAAATCCCCGGACACCTTTCAATGTACCAAAACAATGGTCGAACGACCGGTTCTCCTGCATCAGAAAAACTACATGTTCCGCATCCATATAGGTACTGCCAGGTGCGGCATCAATTGCCATCGCTTGCTGTATCGATGCAGGTAAAACACTAAACAATCCTGCCGCACCTGTTAATAAGGTCGCTTTTTTTATAAATTCTCTTCTGCTATCGCTCATCTTTTTTTTTAACCTATTTATTCCACCACACTTTGGTGTTGATATTATCCGCACCTTGTCTTCCGATCGCAGTTTTCAACGCTTCAGGGTTCTGCAATTGCTCATCCAGCGGGTATTTGTACCTGCTCGGGATCAGTCCCCCGTTCTGGTTGTCAGGCCCTGCTTTCAACACAGGGAAACCTGTGCGGCGCCACTCAAACCAGTTCTCTAATCCCGTATAAAATAACGAGATCCATTTCTGCGTGATAATCTGGTTCAGCGCAGTTGCCTGGTTAAACCTTACCCCTGTACGCGTCAGGTAATCTGCCGGAATAGTGCTGTTAAGATACACAAAAGCGCCTTCAATTCCTTTTTCGTAATAGCCTTGTGCTGTAACTGAAGTAGTAATCAGGTTTTTTAACCTTGCCTCTGCCAGTAAAAACTGTAACTCAGGGAAGCCCATAATATAACCCTTGGCCACTAAAAGCCCTGCCGGGGTAATTGAATTTTCGTAATAAAAACTTCCGATACGGCTGATGTTGTTTGATCCTCCGTTAAAGTTTAACGCTTCTGTATCGCTCAGACCATTTGGCATCCCTACATATTGCGGGTTTCCAGCAGTTACCGATGCCGAAGTGGGACGTGCGAAAATTGCCAGTCGCGGATCGTCAAACGCCTGCAGTGTACTGCTGAACGTATTACTTAAACGGTACTCATCAAAACCACCGATACGGTTAGTATAGTTCGGGAACTGGTTAGGTGCTTCAGCATAGTACGAATAATCGCCATCATCAGCATTGTTCACAAACACAGGGTTTGCGGATGGGTTACCAACGATCGCCTGTAACAGCGCAGCAACATCCTTTTTCGCAGAAATACGCATCAGATATCTGACACGAAGGCTGTTCGCTAGTTTTCTCCATTTTAGCAGGTCACCCTGGTAAATCAGGTCGCCCTTAACCGTAGCAGCCGAGGTCGACAAAATTGTGTTTGCCGATTCCAGATCTTTCAGTATCCCATCATAGATTGCCTCTTGTGGATCATATTTAGGTTTAAAAACATTCACATCCCCTCCAGTGGCTTCACTGTAAGGTGCATCTCCATAAGCATCAGTAATTACAGAGAACATCCATGATTTTAAGATGAGTGCAATACCATTGTAAGCAGGCTGTCCTGAAGTTGCCGCCAGTTCAGAAAGCTTTTTCACATCCCTCAGATTGCTATAGTAAGAATTCCATACATTATCCTTGCTGTCCCACAGGTAACGGTCGTCGTCCACAAACTGGTATTTCGCAGTTTGCTGCACAACCAGGTTACCGATGCCCCATCCTTCGTCCATTTGGGTATTGATCGCAGAACGGATAACCGATGGCAGTAAAAGATCGGGTGTAATCACAGTAATTGCATTGGGGTCCTGATTCTTTTCCGCAAAATCTTTGGTACAGCCCGCAAATAACAAAATGCAGATAACCGGAGAAAAGAAGAGTTGTTTTATATTAAAGTTCATTGTCAGACAGATTAAAAGTTAAATTTCAGGTTCATTCCTATAGAGCGGGTGGTTGGGATAGAAGAAGATTCTACACCAGGAACATAGGTTCCGCCATCCATAGCAATTTGCTCAGGATCGATATGCGGAACTTTTGAATGTACCCACAGGTTACGTCCTACCACAGAAAGGGACATATTCATAATATTATATTTCTGCAGGAATTTAGAAGGGATCGAATAACCCAGTGTCAATTCTCTTAGTTTGATAAAGGACGCATCATAAATAGCCGGTTCTGCGATCGACCTTCCGTTTGTAAAAGCAGAGTTCCATGCCCTAGCAGAAAGAACGACATCATTAGGGCGATAACTGCCATCGGCATTTTGTATTACCCCCGGACTAATCACACCGTTTCCAGCTACAGTAAGGTCATAACCATCAGCACGGCCCAGTAAAGTTTCCTCTAATTGTCCGGCCTCTCTGCCTACTACCTGCGTTAAGGAGTATACTTTTCCGCCATGGCGCACATCAAATAATACACTCATAGAAACACCTTTATAAGAAAACGTATTTCTGAATCCGGCAAGCCAGTCAGGATTATAATTGCCCAGCAACTCTCTTGTACCGGAACTCAATGGCCTTCCGTTAGCATTATTGATCACCTGTCCGAAATACGGGCTCGAAGAATCCGTTACCCTCTGGTAAATCTGTCCGTACATATCACCCATACGGTTACCTACCCTTGCTTCGATAGACACCGCCTCTTTACTTGCCATCTGGTAAACAGAAATATCATCAGTCAGCTCCAGCACTTTACTCCTGTTCATCGAGAAGTTAATATCAAAATCCCATCTGAAAGCCTGTTTAACAGGTGTAGTATTAATTGATAACTCTATACCTGAATTCTGGATTTCACCTGCATTTAAGATCTGTGTATTCCAGCCGCTCGTAATAGATACCGGAACATTGTTCAGGATCTGGTTTTTGGTATTCATGTGGTAATAACTGAAATCAAAACCTAAACGGTTGTCCAGGAATTTCCATTCCAAACCACCCTCAAGGGAAGTACTGATCTCAGGTTTGATATTGTAGTTACGCAATACGCCCGAAGTATTAAATACAGGGTTGCTGCCGATCGGGTTTTGTTTGTTATACGCTTGTGTAAAAGCATAAGGGCTGGTATCATTACCACCTCTTGCCACACTCAGTCTCAGTTTACCGTAGCTGATCCATTTTGGCAGGGTATACATTTCACTGATCAGCGCACTCAGGGAAGCAGACGGGTAGAAATAAGAATTATCTGTGATGCCCAGTGTAGCATTGTTTACAGGCAAGGTAAGGGCGCTCGACCAGTCATTACGTGCTGTTAGGTCAAGGAACAGGTAATTGCGAAAAGCCAGTTGTCCGAACCCATAAAAACTGTTTACTCGTTTTCTTGGATTAAATACCTCTGTTACCAATGGGATAGAAGAGTTATTCAGGTTATAAATACCGGGAGTTAACAACTCAGTAGTAAATGTGGTGATCTGGTCGTTGTTATTGATCCTGGTATTACCACCCGCATTTAACGAAAGCTGGAAATCTTTGCTCAGTTTACGGTTGGCACTGATCAGGAAGTCAAGATTCGTTTCTGTATTCTCGATCCGCTCTTCCCTGTAAGCACCACGTGGGTAACGCTGTGTACTGAATGATCTTTTACGCTCTCTCAATTCGTTTCCGTAATCCGTTCCCGCACGTAGTAAAACGTTTAACCAATCCGTGATATCATATTTTGCGGCGATGTTTCCGATCAGTCGGTGAGAATTTTGTGAATTCGTATTCTCATATAAATTGAAGTATGGATTATCATGGTAGTTATAATTGAAATTGAACTGCTGCCTGTTTTCCATTCCTTTTACCCAGTAATCTTTCAGGGAGTTCAGGTCTACCTGCTGTCCCATCCAGTTGTTTAACAAGTAAATGATATTCTCTGTACCATAACTGATATTCGGCCTGTTACCACTATCATTTAAGATATAATTGATACTTGCCTTTACACTCAGTTTGGAAGTCAGCTTATAATCAGAATTGAAAGCAAAAGTATTTCTCTTCAGGTCTGTGTTCGGAACAATACCTTTCTGATATAAATTAGTATAAGAAACCCTGAAATTACCTTTATCATTTGCACCCGTTACTGCAATGTTATTATTGGTAGTAACACCAGTCTCATAAAAATCGTTCAGGTCGAACTTGTTTGTCCATGGAGTTGCATTGATCGTACCGCGTGCCGCTATATTGGCTGCCGATCCTAATGTTCCGTCATTGATCAGGTAGATATCACCACCACGGAAACCTTTGGAAGTCGGCGAATCGAACTGAGGGATCAGCTGACCGTTAAATGCAGGTCCCCAGCTTTCATCCACACCATCCCTTACACCAGAACCTAATCCGTCTACAAACGAAAACTCACCATCATTACCTTGTCCGTATTTCTTTTGAAAATCTGGCAATACTAATGGAGATTCTAAAGTGAAACCAGAGTTTACACTTACCCCTACTCCTTTAGAGCGTTTACCGCTTTTAGTAGTGATCAGGATTACCCCGTTTGCTGCTCTCGAACCATACAGGGCTGCGGCGTTTGCGCCTTTTAAAACGTTTACCGACTCTACATCATCAGGGTTAACCAACGAAGCACCGTTTCCATAATCTACTTCCTGGTAGTTGTTTCCTGATGATCCGTAATTTTCATTACTGATCGGAATACCATCAATAATATATAAAGGCTGGTTATTATTGATATTTAATGATTTGTCACCACGGATGGTCACCCTTGCAGAACCGCCAACACCAGAAGGACTGTTCATTACCGTTACACCGGCAATTTTTCCTGCTAATCCGCTCGAAAAGTTAGTTTCACGTGCTTTATCCAGCTCATCGCCTTTAATCTCCTGAGAAGCATAACCCAGTGATTTTTTCTCTCTCGAAATACCCAGGGCCGTTACTACAACCTCTGTTAATTCATTATTGTCTTCACCTAAAGTAATCGATAGGTTTGACTGGCCGTTTACCGGAACTTCTTCCGATTTATAACCAATAAAACTGATCACCAAAATGCTTTTTTCATCCGGTGCATTGATGCTGAAGTTACCATTACCATCAGTAACGGCTCCGATGCTTGTTCCTTTAACACGGACAGATACGCCTGGCAGGGCTAGTCCTTTTTTATCCCTCACCGATCCCGTAACCTTGAACACCCTGCTTTGCTGGTGCAGAACAATAGGGTTTACTATAGCTGCATTGGCTACCGCAATGTCAGCTCCGGCCAGGAATACCAATGGTATAATCCCCTTGCGAAAGAATAAACCACACTTTTCTAAAGTAAAATTTCTCATGTATTAGTATTTGAATGTCATTAAAAGGTTTTTCCAATTGTTGACGGCAATACTAGACATCGCTTATTACCAGAAATGAAGTTTAAGGTTAAATTTGATATTTCTCACAATTAAAATTAAATAGCTTTAAAATTTTGTAAGTTTTTTCAAAAAACTGTTAAATAGCAGTGATTTAGCAGGTATTAAACAAAAAAAAGAGACCTTTCGATCTCTTTTATCTATTATATAATGGTTTAAACGCCCAAAAATCAGGAATTAATTATTTAACCTCAAAACTGAAGGTCGACCCCTGCCATAATGCTTCGTAAGGTTTACCGTTATGGTCACCTTTTGCCTGCTGATAGTCTGTAACTTCCACCACATATCTTCCTGCCCATAATGGTGTGAATTCGATCTCTCCATCTTTGCTGGTAGTTAGGGTTTGCGACCATCCCGACGGTGAAAACACAGAAACAGTTGCCGCAGCTTTAGAACTGCCATTATGAATCGCTTTCAGCTTAACTGCTTTATTTACTTTGTAAGCAGTGCCTGATGAAGGGAATACTTTCAGTTCATTAGTGATCCCTTCAGGGTTGATCACATCAGCTGGCTTTCCAACATGTACAGTTGTGCTGGTCAGGAAATGATATTTTGTTGTTCCCGCAAGGTCTTTTGCCGGGTGGCTTACTACCAATGTATACTGACCGTCTTTTTCTGGTGTGAAAGAAGCCGAAGCTACATTATCACCAAGCACGGTGTTTAATTTAATTTTTTGCTGATCCGGGCCTACCAGCCATAATGTTAAATCTTTTACATCAGAATACCATTTAGAAGTAACATCACGCTCGTTCTGCGCATATTCACCGTAGAAAAGTTTCACCTCCTGCGCTTGTCCGATTTTACCTGTGCCTTTTGTTTCGATCCAGAGTGCGTGTGCAAACAGACTGGTGGCAAAAAAAACGCCTGTTAGAGTTAATAAAAGTGACTTTATAGCTTTCATAATTTATTGGTTAATGGTTTTATAAATTAACAACTGAACAGCGAAAGTAATAAATAGCAAGCACACTATTAAGATTAATTATAAACAAAACACAATATTTGAAATCATTCCTCTGAAATGGGATGTAAGAATATATCTGCCCCCTTTACAGAAGTTATTCAAATTACTATCCATTACAGGTTTGGTTTTGGACTTTATAAGAAGTTGTGCTTACAGCGCCTAATCTTTGTCGCCCTCAGCTTTTCTAAATTCTAGATAACTCTTTTTGATATAAGTCATCATTTCATAACCAGTCATTTGTTTCGCCGCTGGTGCGGATGGACGGTATTTTACGATAAAGTTTTCTAATGAATCTTCCTTTAGCTGAGTAAGCGCAATAATCTGCTGTCTGGAAAATACCTGGTCTACATAATTATTTTCTTCATTGACCAGCAGTCTTGTTTTCAATTTGGAAACCGGATCTTTTTTTGAACCCAGCAGGCTCAGCAGCGGCATCAGGTTAAGGCTGACCAAAGAAGATGTACTGTTAATGTCCCTGCCATTAAAGGTTTTAGGCTGGCCGGTGGCCGACCGTAAAATGAATAGGTTTTTAATCGTAGGTTTTTCAGGTTTATAAGAGAAAACAGATTTAAAATCCTGCCTGGTCTGCAGGGAATCTTTCCGGTAATTACGCATGCCCATTACCTTAAACTCCTGCAGCGCAATCGAAGTGCGCGACAGATAGATGATCTCCGGATCTGCATGTTCTACTCCTATCTTCAGGTGAGAAGTTTCATACCCGACACAAGAAATATCCAGTTTATCCCCCAGCTGTACATTGTTCAAAGTAAACTTCCCATCAGTTGAAGTGACTACCCTGAACATCCCCATCGTAATATTGGCATTATAAACCGGTTGTTTGGTTTCCTTATCGAATACCAGCCCGTTAAGTTTCTGCGCCGAAAGCTGCTGTGTAAAAAGCAAAAAAAGGAGTGTGTAAATTATCTTCATCGGGCACGTTATGCTTATAAGGATAAAAATAAAACACAATTGTCAGATAACGAACGATTTAACATTGTTTAACAAGGGTTTCATGGAAATTTAACATTTACAAATCCGCTGAACGGTTTAGCCTATAATTTATTCCCCGAGTGGAATTGATGTTGAATACTTTTAGAAAGTTAATTTTTTATCTTTAACTTCAACTGAAAAAGAATATAATAGCTAACAGCATTCACCACGATATTCAACCCTTATGAAGTTCCCCTCCCTAAGAAACCTCTTTGATAGTTTTCAATATGTAATTAAGCGTTTCCCTTTCGAAATGTTATTCGCGTTGATTGGCACCATTGCCGGAATTATCAATGTAGAACTGGAAAATATCGACTTAACAGGCCAGAATTGGTGTATCAGAGTGATGATGATCGCTAACCTCGGCTTATTGATCAGTCTCGCAGTCTCCTTATTTTGTGAAAGCAAGGGAATTGTAAAGCAAAAGCGTTTCTTTTTCAAATTCGTTGCCGCTATCGCCGCGGGTTCATTACTGTTTTTGATTAACCCCCTGGTGAACACGTCCGATTATATCCGATTTTTCCTGCTGGCACTTAGCGCACATCTACTGGTTGCCTTTGCAGCATTTACGTCAACAGGTTTGATCCAGGGATTCTGGCAATTTAATAAAACATTGTTTCTCCGTTTCCTGACTGGTGTATTTTATAGCGTAGCACTGTTTCTTGGATTAAGCGCCGCAATATGGAGCATGAATGCGCTCTTTAATGCAGACTTCAAGTCCGACACATTTTTGATCATCTGGATCTGTATTGTAGGAATGTTTAATACTTTATTCTTCCTCGCCGGAGTACCTGATAACTTAAAGACACTCGAGCTGGATTTCAGTTATCCAAAGGGACTGAAAATTTTCACACAATATGTATTAATTCCCTTGGCAACAGTATATGTCGTTATTCTTTTAGCCTATGAGATAAAAATACTTTTAGGCTGGAACCTCCCAAAAGGATCAGTATCAAACCTGATTTTAGGTTACGCTGTGTTTGGTATACTTTCTATCCTCCTTGTTTTTCCGATAAAAGACCAGGAAGAAAATAAGTGGATCAAAACCTATGCAAAAAGTTTTTACTTTTTGATGCTGCCTTTGATCGTCCTGTTATTCCTGGCCGTAGGAACAAGGATATTTAAATACGGCATTACCGAATACAGGTACTTCCTGATCTTACTGTCTTGCTGGCTGTTGTTTATTACGCTATATTTTTTATCGTCGCGCCGCCAAAACATTAAGCTTATCCCAATCTCGCTTTGCCTGCTTACGCTCCTGGCAACATATGGTCCTCAAAGTGCCTTTTCTGTAGCGATGTATTCGCAAAGGACAATTCTTTTAAACATCTTAAAGCATAACGACGGATTTAGAAATGGAAGAATGGTACCGGTTAAAAAGATCAGCGTTAAAGAAGGGGAACGTGCGGTTACTATTGTAGAATTCCTGTCCGACCATTATGGGATGGATGTTTTTCAGCCTTATATCAATAAAAACCTTACTGCTGTGAGCGACTCGATCAGCATGAAAAAAGGTAAAGCCAGGTACGATTACGCCAGCAGGTATGAGCAGCGGAATGAAAGAATAACCTGGCTGGTCAACTATCTCGGGTTAACCAAATTTTCCGGAGACAGGTACCAATCCTATTCGAACAACAAACAGAATGTACGCTACTATTGGTTAAGCAGGCAACAGAATGATCTTACAGCCGTTAAAGGATATGATTTTATTATAGAAAATGTTAATATAGAAACAAAAAGTAACAGCTATACTGTTGATCAGATAAGGATTAAATCGGCTGTTGACCTCAGCAGTAATTTCAGCATCAGTCTGAATGGAGAATCGGCAAATTTCGATTTAAAACCTTTATTAACCGGCTTGCTCAAAGATGAAGCAAAACTCAGAGCCTACCTAACGCAGCAGGAAAATAGCATGAACGTAATCGCTTACACACTTCCGGATAGTATGCTGCATATCAGCAAAGAAACCGCATCTTATAAAATAACTTTTATGATTAACAATGTGCGGTTCGACACCAATCAAAGTAAAAAGATCAATGAGCTGACCTTTATGAATGGCATGTATATGATTAAGAAAAAATAGGACATTAAACCAGCACAAAAGATTGGGTGGCTTTTTCTTCCCCGTTTACGATAATAGATAGCTGGTGTTCGCCTTTATGAAATACTTTGGTAGTGATCAGCCGGAACGACTGTTTTCTTATTACCTTCATTATACTCCCCGCTGGGTAGCTTTTTTCACTGATCTTAAACACTTTTTTCGACAACAGCCCGTTTGCTTTCCTGTAATACAAACCGTATTCCAGCCGTATTGTCTGTACAGCTTTACTGGTATTGGTAATAGTAAAACCAAATTCCAGGCTGTCCCCTATTTTCACCTCCGGCGTCAGCACCTCAAAATCATGGAGCGTGATTTCTTTACTTTCCAATCCGTAATGCCTTAAAACGTCCACATGCCCCTGCTTCAGCAAAGTACGGCAGCCATGTTTGATAATTGCATCGGTTTCCTTGCTGATCCCTTTCCATTTAGCGGCTAACCCAATTACGAGATCAGGATGATCTTTTGCGATATCGTTGATGTTATTGGCCACACTTCTCCTTACATATTCTGAAGGATCATTTTTCAAATTTTCTAAAATAGGCAGTATGGATGAAGGATCTTTTTTGAGCGCCGGTAATGCCATTGCCCAGGGTAAGCGCGGACGGCTCCCCTCACTTGCAAAACGGCGGACATGGTGATTTTCATGTGCCGACCAGCCCAGCATTTCGCTGATCATACGGTCGCCATATTTAATAATAAAAGGCCTTACCGCAAATTCACAGCTGATAAACTGGGTAATAAATTCCAGTGATTTCACGGAAGTATCAAAATCATCCAATCCGTAAGCCGCGATATAATCCGGGAAAAACATAAACTCCAGTCCACCAGAGAAGCCATCTTTTCGAAGCTGGGCTATCATTCCCACAATTAGCGCTGCCGCCTCATCAAACTCCGCTGGCAGGAATTCATGAAGAACCTTCGTTGTGTGATTTAAACGCTGTTTCCATTCCATATTCTCAAAGCCCTCACTAAAGATCAATTGAATAAATTTTTCTTTATGAAACGATGGAATCATAGCACCAACACTATCGGCAAATCTGTTATAGAATGTCAACGAATAAATATCTTTGATTAAGCTCATTTTAAAAAATCTCCGTCTATAATTAATAATTTCACCCCGTTTTTTGCAATGGAGCGATGTGAACTCATTTCATCCGAAACAATGTAGGTCATCCCTTTTACCAAGGTAAATGCTTCTCCTTCTTCTAATTCGGAAATAAAATCCCCTTCCAGGCAATGCACAATATGTCCTTTTTTGCACCAATGGTCTGCAACATATCCCTCCGAATATTCGACTATCCGAATACGCAATCCCGCATACTGCATCGTTTGCCAGAAAGCCTTACCATTTTCCCCATTATGGACAGTTTTAGGCACCGAAGACCAATCTATGGTCTGAAATAAAATATTAGCTTCCATATGGCTTAAATATCATGATAATATTTCAATTGCCGCCCCTTTCGAGGTTATGCTCAATCGCTTACTTTTGAAAAACAGCATACCATTTTGAAAAGGTTTTCTCCATTCATTTTACAGCAACCAAATTTACTGCGGCAATTTCAAACTGATAATTAGACAGTTGCATGAAATAATAAATTAGCGGCACCGCTGTTGCCTTGTGGCCGGTAATTCATAAAAAAAGCGATAATATAATGAAAACACAATTACTATGGGGTACACTACTGGGAGTGCTAACACTTTCCAATGTTACCATTAACACTGTTGCACAAGAAGTAAAAAAAGATTCAGTAGCTGCCAAAATACCTTTTGAGGGGTACGACCTGACCTGGATCAACGGACAGAACAGGCAATCAGATTTCCCGCTAACCTTAAAAGATAAAAACGGGGAAACTATCCTTACAGGAATGGCTTTGGTAGACGGGTATTTCAATTATAACTTTGCCCATCCAAAAGATAATACCCAAACCATTTCTGCCTCGATGGGACGCTCCAATGAATTCACCATCAACCAGGCAAGTTTCGGTATAGAAAGCAATTATAAAAATGTAATCGGACGCTTCTGGTTCCAGACGGGAAATTCATTAAATATTGTGCAGGAGACCGACGGATCAATATACAGGGGAAGAAACACGAGCACTGGTAACTTAAAATTTATCAGGGAAGCCGCAGCAGGGTACCACTTCAATGTAAATTATGGTCTGAACGTAGAAATGGGTATTTTCATGTCTTATATCGGCCTGGAAAGTTATGTATTGCAGGAAAACTGGAGTTACCAGCGATCGATGGTATGTGAGTTTACCCCATTCTATTTTCAGGGGGCAAGGTTCCAGTACTACCCTACCAAAAACTTCAGAACAGAGCTGTGGGTATTAAACGGATGGCAGACCTATAACAGTTTCAGCAAAGCGCCGGGACTGGGCTCATCCAATTATTACCGTCCGAATGATAACCTGCAACTGGTGGCCAACTTTTATTACGGAACAGACAGCAGAAGCGGCACACCAGAATTGTCGCCAGTTAAAAGGTTCCACCACGATAACAGCATCGTTTACCGTTATTACAAAAACAAAGATGCATCAGGATTATCACAGGCAGCATTCAGTTTAAACAATCACTATGGATTTCAATCCGGCGACGGCGTAAAAGCTAAAGATAATTATATGACAGGGACTGCACTATCAAGCAGGTTATGGTTTAATAAAAACAAGTTTGGCCTCACCATGAGAGCAGATTATGTTACTAACCCGGGTTTATACCTTGCCTTCTCTCCTGCCCCCGCCATATCAGATCCGGCAACAGGAACGATTATCCCCAATGATTTTGACAATGCCGTTGCTGCAGGAAATAACCTGCGCATCACCCAGCTCACCACCACATTTGACTATATGCCAAGCCAGTTCATGACCTTCAGGCTGGAATATGGTCACAGACAGTCTAATGTCCCGTACTTTGCCGGTTCTGGTGGCACAACCTCGCAAACAGGATTTAGCAATGATGCACTGGACCCCAACTGGAAACCTGATCTCAGGAAACAGGAGAACAGGATTACCCTATCCATGAACTTCAGGTTATAATAATCTTTTCAGCACTCTTTGGTTAGATCAGACCACCTGAAAGCGAGTTGCAGGTCCTGCTGCAGATAAATTCCGGTTTTGTTGTGCCGGAGGGGAAGCTATCAGGTGTTTCTTTTCATTTAATAGTTAAGTTAAGAACTAATCATCAACACATTATCATAAATTTTAGTTAACCTAATGTTGCGGGCATAGCGTGAAATATTATATATTTGATCGTATTAACCAACCACCTATAATCAACTAAAGTTACACGAATGAAAAATTCATGATATGAACCCGCAGTTAGACCCAACGGACCTGGGTATCTTAAATCTCTTACAGGAGAATGGAAGATTGACTAATAAAGAACTGGCCTATAACCTCAACAGAACTATTTCTCCTATTTTCGACAGGAGAAAAAGGTTAGAAGAAATGGGCTATATAAAAAAGTACGTAGCGGTACTGGACAGGGAAAAAATAACGAATAGCCTGGTTGCATTTCCACATATTGTATTAAACTCCCACGGAGAAGACGCACTGGCCTCATTTCAAAAGAGCGTTATACAGTTTCCCGAAGTGCTGGAGTGTTACCATATTACCGGAAAATACGATTTCATGCTAAAGATTATGATCCCCGATATGCCTGCCTATAATACTTTCCTCCGTCAAAAAATCTCACCAATGGAAAACGTGGGAAATGTACATAGTTCACTGGTACTTTCACAGTCAAAAGCAGAAATTGGTCTACCCTTAAAATAACTAAAGGCCGGAATTATCCGGCCTTTACTCAATTAACTATTATTAATTTACCTATCGCCATTGGCATCCACCGTCAGGCAAACTCTCTTTAACCGCTTAGGTCATATTCTTGAAGCATAACAAATTTGCAAAGAGAACCTATCAATAGCAAAACAGTAGAATAATTAAGAAAATTTTGCTGTTTTATGGAGTTAAAGATGCTTAAAAATTAAGCAGACCATTGCTGAGGTATAGCAGAACAAAATAAAATTGGCAGCAGACATTTGCGATAGTATTTACGTGAAACAGGGAAGCCGCATAAATGCGGCTTCCCTGTTTCACGTTTGATCTTTTTTAGTAATGTTTTAGTAGCGGCCGTGCCCGTGGTGATGTCCGTGATTACCACGTCTTCCATGACCTCTTCCCTGGTCTTGCACTAAGCAAGAGCTTAATAATGATGCCGTAACCAACAGCAGCATAAGATTTCTAAATGTTTTCATTTGCGTGTTTTTTAAAATGTATAACCTAACTTATACCTCTATGACTCCCCCTTTTCTGAAAGGATTAATCATAACTGATCAATATATAACAAATACATTGCCATTGTCGTCAAAAATCATTGAAACAGATCCGAATAAAACCATTTAACCAACTAAACAACAAGCTGTTCAAGAAAGTAAATATTCTTTCTAAAGTACTTATGGGGCATGTGTTTCTGTAATTTTAAATACATCAAATACAAACCTAAAATGAGTAATATCCTTAAAATTGTGAGAATTGATGATTATGCGATTACACCAAAGTATCTACAGCTAATCAATTCTATTCTGCAGGGGATTCAATCCGGACAAATAAAAAAGAATGAACCATTACCCTCTATCAATGAATTCAGCTGCACACTGGAAACAGCAAGAAGTACCATCGAAAGGGCATATAACGAGCTAAAAAGAATGGGACTGGTAAAATCTGTGGCCGGAAAAGGTTTCTTTATTACGCATACCTGTTTCCATCGCCCTATCAAAGTGCTGCTCCTCTTTAATAAGCTGAGCATCCAGAAAAAGATCATATATGATAGCTTCGCCAATTCGTTAGGAAGCGAAGCAGCCATAGATTTCTATATTTATAATAATAACTTTAATAGTTTTAAAACGCTGTTACTGGAAAAGGCCGAGCACTATGCGAAATGTGTAATCATTCCGCATTTTAATCAAGACCGCGAACTGGGCTACCAGTTAATCGATACATTGCCCAAAGAAAAACTTATCCTGATGGACAAACTGGCTGAGGGGGTTAGCGGAAACTTTGGTGCTGTATATGAAGATTTCGAAAGAGATATCTTTTTTGCACTGGAACAATTACGGGACAGGCTGGCCGGCTACCACACTATTAAAATTATCTTCCCCCAGCAAACCTATTATTCAAAAAAGATACTGCTTGGATTTTTAAGGTTCTGTCATCAATACAGTTTTAAACATGATATCCTGCATTGCCTGCATCAGGAAGAGATTGAAAAAGGTGCGGTTTATATCAACCTTGCAGAAGATGACCTGGTGATCCTGGTAGAAAAAATCGTACAGGGCGACTTTAAACCGGGAAAAGATGTGGGTGTGATCTCTTATAATGAAACACCTGTTAAAAAGGTAATCCTGGATGGGATTACGACAATATCGACAGATTTTAGTATGATGGGCGAAAAAGCAGCGGAGCTGGTGCTTAACAATGCGACGGAGCGTGTACCTATTCCGTTTAAGGTTACTTTGAGAAATTCGCTGTAATTTATTTTACATCCTAGATCATATGATAAAAAACAGTAAGGCAATGACTTAAGGATACGAATACCGTTTACCGCGGTGACAAATCGCAAAAACATGGGGCAAAATGAAAAATAAATTTGCACGATAAAATTATTATTGTACTTTTGCAATCCCAACAGCAACGAAGATTATTCATAATCACAAAATGCTGGTCAAGTTCGGGGTGTAGCGTAGCCCGGTATCGCGCCTGCTTTGGGAGCAGGAGGTCGTAGGTTCGAATCCTGCCACCCCGACTTATTAGATGTCAAAATCTAGCAAAAACCCTCTAAATGTCACAGTTTAGAGGGTTTTTTCATTTTTATCGAATCATTGAGGGCATTTCGGGGATCAAGCGGAATTCTTGGGGGGAAGTAAATAATTTCTTTCTTTTGCAGTAGAAGAATAACAATCTATTATCATTTTGAGTGAAGCTGGCAATACCCTTATAAGTTTATTACTACCAGAAGGCATCCTGGATTATTTTGATTTGATCAATGTT